>Ga0307488_10000237_pt1 | contig 43273 bp, 44 predicted proteins | sample SB02metaG_FD_202248 | JGI IMG/M metagenome (GOLD analysis project Ga0307488, IMG submission 202248) | Sea-ice brine microbial communities from Beaufort Sea near Barrow, Alaska, United States - SB 0.2 | ecosystem: Environmental > Aquatic > Marine > Coastal | place: USA: Alaska | collected... | reverse complement strand
TGAAAATGTTCGTGCACCTCGATTACCATTGATAGGAGATGAGAGAAAACATGTGCTAAATATTATTGAAAATGGTTTAAGAACTCGTCCATCATTACCAAATTATAAAAATCTTTAAATGATTACAGGAAAAAATTATATAGGAAATCAATTAATTGCTGAAGGGAATAAAACGTATAAAACCTTTAATCCTCAGTTAAACATAGAAAATGCGTCATTATTTACGGAAGCAACTAGTGAAGAAATAAATACGGCAGTTTCATTAGCTACAAACGCATATAAGGAGTTTAGTAAAATTTCAGGAGTTCGAAAAGCAATTTTTTTAGATGCTATTGCTGACGAAATTCTAGCACTTGATGATACTCTAATTCACACCTATTGTTCAGAAACTGGATTGCCAGAAGGAAGAGCAAAAGGTGAAAGAGGAAGAACTATTGGTCAATTAAGATCCTTTGCTAAATTAGTTGAAGAAGGTTCTTGGGTTGAGGCTACAATTGATACTGCTCAGCCAGATCGTCAACCGATGGCTAGATCAGATGTTCGTAAAATGATGGTGCCATTAGGTCCAGTTGTTATATTTGGAGCAAGTAATTTTCCATTGGCATACTCAACTGCAGGAGGAGATACTGCGGCTGCACTTGCTGCAGGTTGTCCAGTACTAGTAAAATCACATCCAATGCATGCTGGAACGGGAGAATTAGTTGCTTCTGCAATCATAAAAGCAGCTAAAAAAACAGGAATGCCAAATGGGGTTTTTTCAAATCTAAACAGTAGTGGAATTGAAGTAGGAAGTAAATTGGTAAAACATCCTAAAGTAAAAGCAGTTGGTTTTACAGGAAGTATTCGTGGAGGTAGAGCATTATATGATCTTGCAGCACAAAGAGACGAACCTATTCCTGTATTTGCTGAAATGGGAAGCATTAACCCTGTTATTATACTACCAAATGCGCTTCAGAATAGAGGAGAAGCATTAGCAAAGACATACGCAAGTTCTATTACTTTAGGGACTGGTCAATTCTGTACAAATCCAGGATTAATATTAGGAATAAAAGGAAGTGAACTATCTGATTTTGTCAAAAATTTATCAAATGACATTTTAGAAATTGATCCAATGTGTATGTTACATCCTAATATTGTTGGAGCCTATGAAAAAAATAAATCAACCGTTTTATCTCAAGAAAAAATAAATGTTACTGCTGAATTTACGAAAGATGTAAAATCAAATTACGCAAAACAAGTTGTTGCAACAGTTGATGGCTCAACATTCTTAGAAAACACAAAATTACATCAAGAAGTTTTTGGACCCTTTTCAATAGTTGTACAATGTGAAAATTCAGATGAATTAGAAGAAATTATCTCAAAACTAGAAGGGCAATTAACAGGAACAGTAATTGGAGATAATAATGAAGTTTCTGAATATCCTAAAGTTGTTGCGGCTTTGCAAAATAGAGTAGGACGTATTATTTTTAACGGAGTTCCTACAGGAGTTGAAGTGTGTCCTTCAATGGTTCATGGTGGACCATATCCTGCTTCTACAGATAGTAGGTTTACGGCAGTTGGTGTTAATTCAATAAAACGTTGGATAAGACCTTTTAGTTATCAAGATTGGCCAAATGATTTATTGCCAGATGAATTGAAAAATGAAAACCCATTAGAAATTTTAAGAAGTGTAAATGGAGAATTAACTACTAGTAAAACTTAAAAAAATGAAATATTTAAGAATTGTATTAATTCTGTTATTAATTTCTGTAATTGGATGTCAGGAAAATGAATCTAAAGGTTCTTCTGCTACGTTGGATAAAATTATTACTGAATATCAAGATCATGAAAGTTATGATAAAGAAGAATATCCTTTAGGTCTTTATACGAAAGAATATTATAAGTCTATTGCTGAGTATGCTAAATCCACTTTATATAAATTAGAAAAAATAGAGGCAGATGGTTTAAGTGAAACGGAAACTATTTCATTGGATTTATTAAAATTTAATTTAAAAGATCAAATCGCTTATTATGAATTTGAACAATACTTAAATCCGTTGCTTTCAGATTATGGTTTTCATAGTAGTCTTACTTATAATGTGCGTCCATTGACTAATTATGATGATATAAAAAAATACCTGAATACGTTAAATGCTATTCCGGAATATGTAAATCAGCATTTTGTGAATTTGAGAGAAGGATTGGAAAAAGGAGTATCACAACCTTTGGTTATTTTTAAAGGGTATGAGTCTACGTACGATAGCAATATTGTCGATAATTATGAAGATAGTTATTATTATTCTCCATTTAAAAACCTTCCTAAAGACTTGACTAATGAGCAAAAAGATTCAGTTTTAAATGCAGCGAGAGTTGCAATTGAAAAAAGTGTGACACCTGAATTTAAAAGAATTAAAAAGTTTTTTGAAATAGAATATTTCCCAAAAACAAGAACGTCAATTGGTATTTCTGAAACTCCAAATGGAGAGGCTTTCTATCAAGACAGGATCAATTTTTATACAACAAGCACTCAATATACAGCTGACGATATTCATAAAATAGGATTGAGTGAAGTAGTTCGAATTAAAGGAGAAATGGAAAAAATTATTGTAGACCTTGAGTTTAAAGGTTCTTTTGATGATTTTTTCAAGTTTTTAAGAACAGATGAGCAATTTTATGCAAAAACGGGTGACGAATTATTAATGATTGCTCGTGATATGGCAAAACGTGCTGATGCGCAATTACCACGATTTTTTAAAACATTGCCTCGTAAACCATATGGTGTTGCTCCCGTTCCTGACGCAATTGCGCCAAAATATACTACTGGAAGATATATAGGAACAGAAAAGGATAGTAAAGATCCAGGTTATTATTGGGTGAATACACATAACCTTCCAAGTAGAACACTATATACTATGCCGGCTCTAACGGTTCACGAAGCGGTTCCTGGACATCACTTGCAAGGAAGTTTGAATAATGAATTAGGAGATAGTATTCCTCAGTTTAGAAAAGATTTATACTTGTCTGCTTATGGAGAAGGTTGGGGATTGTACTCTGAATTTTTGGCTGATGAGATGGGAATGTACACGACTCCATATGAGAAATTCGGCCAGTTAACATATGAAATGTGGCGAGCATGTAGGTTGGTAGTAGATACTGGAATTCATGCCAAAGGATGGACAAGAGACCAAGTAGTGAATTTTATGGCGTCTAATACTGCCTTGTCACTACATGAAATTAATACAGAAACAGATCGATATATCTCATGGCCTGGACAAGCACTTTCTTATAAGATAGGAGAATTAAAAATCAGAGAGATGCGTAAAAAAGCAAAAGCAGAATTGGGTTCTGAATTTGATATTCGTGATTTTCATGAAATTGTTTTAGAACAAGGAACAGTTACACTTTCAATATTAGAAGATAGAGTTAACGCTTATATTGAAAGAGTAAAAGATGAGTAAATCAACATTTGTTTGTATTGATGCACATACTTGTGGAAATCCTGTACGAGTAATTAAAGAGGGCGGTCCAAAATTGGTTGGAGCGAATATGAGTGAAAAGCGACAACATTTTTTAAATGAGTATGATTGGATACGAAAAGGGTTGATGTTTGAGCCTCGCGGTCATGATATGATGAGCGGAAGTATTCTTTTTTCGCCTCACGATCCTGAAAATGATTTTGCAATTTTATTTATTGAAACTTCTGGTTGTTTACCTATGTGTGGTCATGGGACAATAGGTACAGTTACAATCGCTATTGAAGAAGGGTTGATAACTCCAAAAACTCCAGGAAAAATAAGAATGGAGTCGCCTGCTGGATTGGTTAAAATTGAATATCACCAAACAGGTAATAAGGTGGATTGGGTGAAACTAAAGAATGTTAAAAGTTATTTAGCGGCTGAAAATTTAACGGTCGAATGTCCTGAATTAGGGCAAATAAAATTTGACGTTTCCTATGGTGGAAATTATTATGCGATTGTAGATCCTCAAGAAAATTTTTCTGGCGTACATGATTTTACAGCAAGCAAAATTGTTCAATATTCTCAAATTGTAAGAGATCAAATAAACCAAAAATATCCTAATCTATTCATCCATCCTGAAGATGAAACTATTAAAGATGTAACACATATGCTATGGACGGGAAATACGATTGATCCAAATTCGTCAGGAAGAAATGCGGTGTTTTATGGTGATAAAGCAATAGATAGAAGCCCTTGTGGAACTGGTACATCTGCTGTATTAGCACAATTATATGCAAAAGGAAAACTTCAAAAAGGAGAAAAATTTATTCATGAAAGTTATATTGGGAGTAAGTTTATTGGTTGTGTTGAAGAAGAAACCTCATTAGATGGAAAAGTAGCAATTATTCCAAGTATTCAAGGATGGGCAAAAATTTATGGGCATAACACAATAACAATTGATTCTGATGATGACCCTTATGCATATGGATTTCAAGTGATATAAAATGACTAAAAATACAATTATTATTGGTGGTGGAATTATAGGATTATGTTCTGCATATTTTCTTCAAAAAGAAGGACATAAGGTTACTGTAATTGATAAGTCTGATATTTCTAGTGGAGCGTCATTTGTCAATGCAGGATACATCACTCCAAGTCATATTATTGCATTAGCATCTCCTGGAATTATTACAAAAGGAATAAAATGGATGTTTGATTCATCTAGTCCTTTTTATGTTAAGCCAAGATTAGATTCTGATTTTTTGAAATGGGCATGGGCGTTTAAAAAATCAGCCAATAAAACCAAAGTAGAAAAAGCAATTCCAGTTATAAAAGATATTAACCTATTGAGTAGAGAACTCTATGAAATGTTTAAATCTTCTAATGATTTTAATTTTCAATACGAGCAAAAGGGATTGTTAATGGCCTATCAGACTGATAAGGCTGGTGAAGAAGAATGGAATGTAGGTAAAAGAGCAATTAATGAAGGGTTGGAGGTTCAACATTTGTCAAAAAAAGAAGTTGAAACCCTAGAGCCAAATGCTCAGATAAATATAAAAGGTGCAGTCTACTATCAATGTGATGCACATTCAACTCCTTCAGAGTTTATGAACGAAATGAAGGCATATTTGAAAAGTCAAAATGTTACTTTCTTTACCAATGAAGAAGTAATGGATGTTGAGGTTTCTAATTGTAAGATTTCAAAATTAATTACTAATAAAAGAAAGTTGACCGCTGATGATGTTGTATTGTCCGCTGGATCTTGGAGTCCATTTTTATCCAAAAAACTAGGAATTAAAATACCGATTCAAGCAGGAAAAGGATACCGAATCAATGTTGAAAGAAATACAGGAATTACAATTCCAACGATATTATTAGAAACAAAAGTTGCAGTAACTCCTATGAATGGGTTTACAAGATTTGCAGGAACTATGGAAATAGATGCCATAAATGACAGGATTAATCCTACGAGAATAAATGCTATTGCAGATGCTGCGAGTCAATATTATGATGCATTAGAAATAACTCAAGTTGAAAAAAATGGCGCAGCATGTGGTTTAAGACCTTGTACTCCAGACGGATTACCATATATAGGGAAGTCTTCAAAATGCGAGAACCTTACGATTGCGACTGGTCATGCGATGATGGGATGGAGTTTAGGTCCAGCAACAGGAAAATTGGTTTCTGAAATTATTTCAGAGAAGAAAACTTCATTAGACATACATCCTTTTCATCCAGACAGAAAATTTTAAAAAGTAATAAAAACATAATTTATGAGCACAATAGGTATTGGAGGATCAACTATAGAGGCAGAATTAAACGCAATTATACCCAATTCTCATTTGGTACAACCAATTCAAAAAGAAGAATTTCAAAAACGAATAAAAAAGGCATGTACATTAATGCAGCAACAAAATGTGCAGGCGATGTATCTTCATGCAGGAACAAATTTGTTTTATTTTACAGGAATGAAATGGAATTCTAGCGAACGAATGGTTGGAGCCTTATTGTTTCCTAATGGGAAATTACATTTTATAGTTCCAGAATTTGAAAAAGGAACTATTTTTGATTTTATGTTGATTGAAGGGACTGTACATGGTTGGGAAGAACATGAATCACCACATGCACTGTTGGTTGATGTTCTTATGATAAATGGAGTAGAAAAGGGTGGAATATTAATGGATGAAGCCACACCTTTTTTTATTATTGATGGTATTAGTAACTGTCAAAATAAATACACATTACATAATGCAAAACTAATAACTGCAGGATGTAGAATGGTAAAATCCGAAGCTGAAATTGCAATTATGCAACATGCGATGGATATTACATTGGAAGTTCAAAAAGCTACAGCTAGAATTTTAAGAATAGGTATTTCTGCGAAAGAAGTTACTGATTTTATTCACGATGCTCATGTAAAACATGGAATTCCATCAGGATCCTATTTCTGTATTGTACTTTTCGGATTAGATTCGTCATTTCCTCATGGTGTTAAATCGCCCAAAAACTTAGAAGAAAATGAAGTAGTTCTCATAGATACTGGTTGTGTATTGCATGATTATATTTCTGATATAACGAGAACCTATGTATTTGGTAAGTCAAATGACAAGCAACGTTCTATTTGGAATATTGAAAAAGAAACGCAACAAGCCGCTTTTGATGCTGCACAATTGGGAAATACATGTGCTTCTGTTGATGATGCTTCAAGAAAAATGTTAGAATCGCACAGTCTTGGTCCAGATTATAAATTACCAGGATTGCCACATAGAACTGGTCATGGAATAGGATTGGAAATTCATGAATGGCCTTATATCGTGAGAAATGACGAAACCATTTTAGAAGTAGGAATGACTTTTAGTAATGAACCAATGATTTGTGTTGATAATGAATTTGGAATTCGCCTTGAAGATCATATTTATATGACCGATGATGGTCCGAAATGGTTTACAGAACCCTCACACTCCATCGAAAACCCATTTGGTTATTTATAATAGGCTCATAAAATCTTCTGAAAGTATTTTTCGTAAATAAAAGATCAATTCATTGGCATTTTCTTTGTTAAAAACTAAAGGAGGTTTAATCTTTAAAACATTATGATCTGGACCATCGGTACTCATTAAAATTCCATGGTCTTTCATTCTATTGGCTATATAATCTGTTTGTGCTGCCAATGGATTTAAGTTAGTATCTACCAATTCTATTCCTAAAAACAATCCTTGCCCACGGATATAAGCAATGATAGGAAAATCTTGAGCCAATTTTTTCAATTCCTTCTTTAGGTATTCACCAACTTCTAATGCGTTTTTTTGAAGTTTTTCCCGTTTTACAGTACGTAATACTTCAGTCCCAATAGCGCATGAAACAGGATTCCCGCCAAATGTATTGAAGTACTCCATTCCATTGGCAAACTTGTCAGCAACTTCTTGCGTACAGGCAACTGCAGCAATAGGATGTCCGTTTCCTATTGGTTTTCCTATGGTAACTATATCTGGAATCACATTGTGTAATTGAAATCCCCAAAATGTTTTTCCCATACGTCCACAACCAGTTTGAATTTCATCAGAAATACATAAGCCTCCAACTGCTCGAACTGCTTTATAAACCTTAGATAAAAAGCCTTCAGGTAATTCAACTTGTCCGCCACAAGAAATAATTGGTTCTAAAATTAATGCCCCAACTTTACGCTTTTTAGAATGAATTATATCTATTTGTTTTTGAACTTCTTCAGCATATGAATCAGCAGAATTTTTGCCTCTGTATTTTCCTCTGAAAGAATCAGGTAATGGAAAAACATGAGTGTGTTCTGGTGCGCCTTTTCCGCCTTTTCCATCAAATTTATAAGAACTTATATCAACACAAATATTAGTGCTCCCATGATAGCCTACTTCTGAAGCAATGATATCTTGTTCGCCAGTTACAGCCTTTACCATTCTTATGGCCAATTCATTGGCTTCACTACCTGAATTTACAAAATGTAAAACATTTAATTGAGGAGGTAAAGTTTTTATAAGTTCTTCTGCTAATTCATGGATGTTTTCGTGTAAATATCTAGTGTTGGTATTAATCACTGACATTTGCTCTTGGCCTGCTTTTACAACTTCGTAATTTTCATGACCAACATGCGCAACGTTGTTTACAGTGTCTAAATATTTTCTTCCATATTGATCCATCAGGTATTGTCCTGAACCGCGAACCATCTTAATTGGAGTATTATATTGAAGACTTAAACTTTTACCAAGATGTTGTTTCCGATAACGAATTATCTCTTTATTCGAAATAGAGTTTATCACCTCAAGGGATTTGAATTTGAATACTAAATTAGGATCTGGACATATACTCTTCCAAACATTAACTTGATTGTAATAGGTAACTCCTGGGAAATCTTTAGTATAATCCAATAAAGATAACATCACTTGAAAATGTAAATGAGGAGCCCAATTTCCATTTTCTAGATGGTTCCCTAAATTTCCAATTTTTTCACCTTTTTTTATAATAGTTCCAACGATATTTTTTGTGGCACTTTTTATGGATAAATGACCATATAAAGTATAGAATTCTAAATCTTGAATATGATGTTTTAAAACCACCAATCCTCCATACTCTTTATCTCCAGCATCATTCACTGCAATCATGACTTCACTATCAAACAATGCATGAACAGCAGTATTCTCTGGTAACCAAAAATCAACACCTAAATGTATGGTTCTACTTTCTCTTCCAGAATTTCCTATTTTGTCATATTCAGCTGAGGTGTATATAGGTCGAGGTTCTAAATATCCACCTGCAATAATTTTATCTGGAACTTCTTTTTGTAGTTGATTAATTTTGAATTGAAATAAATCTAAATTATTAAACTCTTTTTCATGTCCTATCCATTTGCTAGAAACACTTAGATCCAGAAGGTGTGCTTTATCTTTATGAATGGAAGGGAATAAATCAGATAGGTCAAAATCATTTTTTGAAGCCCATTTTTTAATTTTTAATTCATCAGGATGTGCCGTAAAACCACAAACTTCTCTAAAACTATAATGTGCAAATTCATCACTTGCAGAATGCCATTTTTCAAGAACTTTCCAAGCAGGTTTTTCACTAATCCAGAGATATTCATTGTCGGGTTCTTCAATTTTGCTCATCGCTGCCCTTGTAACTATAATTACTAGTCGCATCGCAATTGCACTGTATAAATGCTGCAATTCTATTTCTTCTAAAGGGAAAGTTGAATGATATCCTTTTATCAATGATAGAGAAGCGTTTAAGGGATCGTTATGTCCCATAACACCATACGCGCATAGAATGGCTAGATCATTAATTGTCTGAGTGTATATGGCATCACCATAATCAATTGCTGCCTTTGCCCTAGGATTAAGTATGTCGTCAGAGACAATAATATTATTATCATTAGGATCATTATGAACTACACTTTTTCGAAGTTTTATATAGGAGGATTGAGTAGCCTCAAATTTATCTTGAAACTCTATTAGGATCTCTTTTTTAGCTGCTGTAAATAAATGAAGGTGCTCTTTGGTCCAGAGCGATTGGGCAATATCCCATTCAAAATTGTAGTGTGCTTCGGGATGATCAAAACTATGAAGTACCTTAGTTAATATGCCGCATTGTTCTCCTAAACTAAATCGAAAATCTTCTAATTGCGGATTTACAGAACTCCAAACTCTGCCTGAAACCCAAGTAAGTAATCTTACAAATCGTTTCTTCCCAAATTCGTCTGTTATTTCTGAAATGGAATTCTTGTTTTTATCCTTAATTACTTTCGGAGCAATAAGATCTTCATCACTGTCTTCGATATACTGTAATAAATTTTGCTGAAACTCAAGATATTTTTTATTCTCTTCTGGACGTGAAATTTTCAGTACAAAGCAGTCGTTATTTTTAACTTTTATTCTGAAATTAAAATCTACATAACCAGGAAGTTTTGATGCAATTCCATGAATACCATATGATTTTAAAAGTGTATTTTCTGCTTGTTCTTTAGTAATAATTAAAGTAGTGTAATCCATTCAAGTTAACTTTACTCAAAAATAGATAAACAAAATATAACTAGGTTTATCTAACCAATAATTTTTTGTTGACCTTTATGAAAAGCATCTGCTTGTTGTTGCATTAATTCACGTGCCATTTTACGTTTATATTCATATAATTCATCTTCTTCCGATATATCTGAATATACTTTCTCGTTCAAAATAATATTAGTTTGAAGCATTTTTGTACGTTGATTTCCTTTTTGTGCAACCCAAGTTTTAAATGCATTTTCAGCATCTTCAAGTTTAAAGTCATACTCTCCTTTTGGAGATAATACTTTGGCGAAAATTGGTGAAGTTTCAATGGCTAAAAATAATAGAAAGATAAAAAACGATGGAAGCCAAGGTAAAGACAAAATGTTACATCAAATAAAAACTTTAACGTTTTTTAATGATCAAGTAGTAAATAACTTAATCTTTTCAGTTTCTTGTGGAAGTTGAATCAATTTATCATAACGCAATCCTAAGCGCTCCAGTAAATTAATGGATTTGGCATTATTGGTATTCGTGATTGCAACAATAGGATTTATTTTTAAAGTTTCTGTAGCATACTTCATAACCGCATTTGTTGCTTCGAAAGCATATCCTTTTCCTCTGAATTTTGATAAAAAAGCAAATCCTACATCGATATGATCTAGTCCATCTCTATCAATTATTCCTGACATTCCGATCGGGACATTATTTTCATTTGTAGAAACTAAATAAAACCCAAAACCATTTTTTTCATAACTGGGAATAACCTTTTCCAATAAATATTTTTCTGCATCAGAAACAGACTTCACATTGCGATCTCCGATAAATTCTATAAAAGCTGGATCATTCACTAATTCATAGAAGAATGGCGCATCATTGGCTTTAAATTCAGTAAGGTTCAGTCGTTCGGTCTTTAAAAACATGGTTTCAATAGATTGTTATTCAAATGTAATAAATCCTTTTAGAACTTAGTAAAAGTTGCTCAGAGAATTTAATAAATGTAGGTTTGTAGTTCTAAAAAACAAGAATGAGTTTACAAGATGACCTAAAAGCAAGAAGCGGAAATGCATGTGAATTGTGTACTTCAACAGATAATTTACAGATTTACGAAGTACCGCCTATCTCGACAGGAGGAAAGGATGGAAGTTTGTTGGGTTGTGAAACTTGTATAAGTCAGATAAATGATCCGGAAACTACGGATTCCAATCATTGGCGTTGTTTAAATGATAGTATGTGGAGTGAGTCTCAAGCGGTTCAAGTGGTTGCTTGGCGCATGCTTTCTAGAATGAAATCAGAAGGATGGCCTCAAGATTTATTAGATATGATGTATCTAGAGGATGAAGTGTTGAAATTTGCTAAGGCTACAGGAGAAGGATTGGATGAGAGTGAAAAGATAATTCATAGAGATGTGAATGGTGTTATTTTAGAGGCTGGAGATTCTGTTGTGCTAGTTAAAGACTTGAAAGTAAAAGGTTCGAGTTTGGTTGCTAAGCAAGGAACGGCAGTTCGTAGAATATCATTGGATCAAAATAATGCTGAATTTATTGAAGGAAAAGTAGGTCCTACTCAGATTGTAATTATTACAAAGTACGTAAAGAAGTTATAAGCCAAATTCCTGCAAAGGCAAGAATCTATATGTAATTTCTTGTGAGTCACTTCGACTCTGCTCAGTTACCAATAACCATTGTTAAATTTAACAATAACATCTGATTTTTATTACTAATTTGTCATATCTAAAAAGGCGGGAATCTCTACGTTCAGTGATGTTAATACAGTGTGAAAAATAGATTCCCATTTTCATGGGAATGGCATTACTCTTCTTTTTTAACTCTTGCGATAGATAGTGTTGCTTTCGCACCAGTTGCAAGATTCCATTCATTGGAAGAAATTTCTTGAGCTTCATCATCATACACACCAAATGCTGCCGTATTAGGGCCTGAAGTTCCTTGATTCAAAGCCTTAAAAGAAATAACATTCAATCCTAGAATAAGAGGTAAGGTGAATTGCTGGTAGCCATTAGTCAGAGTAATATTCTTTACTACTGGTTTATCATTTACATATACAGTTACTCTATCTCCATCAGGAAATCCAAAGTCTCGACATACAATGGTAATCGATTCAGAAATACTGCTGAATCCTCCAAGATATTGATCAATCTTAGCATATGATTTATTCAATTCCTTCTCGTGTTTTTTAAATTTCTCTTTACGGATTTGTTCTTGAGTAATAATTCCTTTGTTCTTTAAATTGGCATCATATTGTGCTGCAAGTTGCTTGTTAAGAACAATCTTTAAAGCATCCATATCGTTTGCTTCTGGCGAATTTCTAGGATCATCCATTTTATGTTTTTCAACAGTAATCGTAGGAGGAATGTTGATGTTTGGAATAGGTCTATCAGAAGAAGGATTGTCTATTTGCCCAAAAGAAGTAGTGATACTTCCAACTAATATACATTCAAAAAAAAGAATTTTTATAAACTGATTATTCATATTTTATCCAAAATTTAAAGCCCAAAAATATCATTTTCATTCTTAAAAGTTGTTAATAAAATGGTAATCTTGACTACAAGATAGATAGCATAAATTGTGCCAAGTAGACTTCTAGGTTTGTTTATAAGGAGTTGAAGAATACTTTTATTCTATTTTAATATTCTTGTTAGGGAATATTTTTGAAACGATATACCCAACAATGATTGCCAATGCAAATGAAGGTCCTAAAACATCCAACTCTACAAAATAGGCGCCAATTCCTTCCAGGTTTGCTGCCACAAACTTGAAAAACATCACCGATACAAACCCGGTAATCATAGACGCTATAGCTCCTTTTTCTGTATACCCTTTCCAAAAAAGAGAAAGAATGATTACAGGACAAAACGTAGCTGCAATTCCCGACCATCCAAAAATCATAATCCAGAAAATCTGTCTATCTGGATAGAGGTTGTATAATAAAACTGCAATTCCGAGAGCGACCATTGCCATTAAAACAGTTGCTATTCTTGAAATTTTTGTTAGGTCTTTATCTTTTAAATCTGGTCTAAATATTTTCTGATAAAAATCACGAGTAATCGCGCTCGAAGCAAGAATAAGGAGCGAATCTATTGTTGACATAATTGCTGAAAGGACAATAGCTATAAAGATTGCTACTAGAATTGTCGGTAAAAATTCATTGGTGATCATGCTTAGTACATCTTCTCCGCCAGTTCCTAATATTACTTCAGGATCTTGTCCTTCAGATGTGAAATAAATTCGAGCAAGAATACCAATTGTTACAGCAGCAGCATCTGTTAATAGCGTAAAAAGTAACGCTACCCATTTCCCTTTATCAATTTCGTTCTCACTTTTAATAGATATAAAACGAACATATACTTGTGGCGATCCTAAAAAACCCAATCCAATCATAGAGAAACCAAGAATTGTAAATAAGTTCATCAATCCATCATCGCTTCTTCCCATTATTTGTGTCAAGGTTGGGTCAATGGCGTTCAATCCTTCGGTAATTCCTGCTCCATGATCCATAGAAAACCATACAACAATAGGTAGTAAAACAAGTCCGAAAAACATTAATACTCCTTGGAACATATCTGACCAAACTGCCGCTACAAATCCACCAATAAAAATATAAATTAGCACAATACTAAAACCAACAAGCACACCTATTCTGTAGTCAATACCAAGCATTGATTCAAACGCAATTCCTGTTACGTCCATTTGTGATGCCACATAAATAACAACAAAAACCACCAAGATAGAAGCCGAAACGATTCGGAGCAGGTTTGTAGAGGATTTAAAATGACTTTCAAGGTAGTCAGGTATTGTAATTGCTTTGTACTCGTCAGACCTCCTTTTGAATCGTTTGGCCATAAATTGCCATGAAAGAAAAACTCCGAGCAACTCACCAGCAACAACCCAATATCCTGAATAACCAGCCATGGCTCCCATTCCTGTAAGGCCTATTAAAAGCCACCCAGATTCACCAGTTGCTCTTGCAGAAAAAGCAACAGCCCAAAAGCCCATTTTTTTACCTCCGACATAATAATCGCTCATGCTTTTGATTCTTCGTGATGCTAAGATTCCTATTAAAAATAAAATAGCGATATAAATTGATAGGACGATAATTTTTGTGATCATTGTTTTTTTTTCAATTATTTATATAACGATAGTATTTTTTTAACATTTGTAAAACATCGTTTAATACTCTGCAATCGTTAAGGAAAAGTTTGTTTTCGTAGACTTTATCATTTGAGAAACGAATTTACTGATAAATATCTATCTATTTTTGGAACAAGAGACTTAATTAAATACAATCGCTTTTTTTGGTTTTAATAGAATTCGTTATTTTTATTAGATTTCAGTAGGAATCAGATAATAGATAATATCATTTAATTTTTTAAACTATGTTTTTTAAACATATATGTTTAACAATTTAACACTAAAAGTTAGACAAAATAAAATGTTTAATGTATATTTGTATTCAAATAAAATTTAATTTTTTTATATAAGTTCTTGTTTTACTTTTTCTAACAAGAAATTGAGATGTAAAAAGCATTTTAAATTTAAGAAGTAATGAAATAGCTTAAAAAATAGAGTTAGTACATTTTGATAAAAAATGAAAGAAGATAAAAAACCTGACAATGTAGTTTTTAATACAGAAACTCAAAAATATGATGCATCACTTAAACCTTATGCAACTTCTGTTGGTGCGCCAGTAATTACTACTACAGATACTATCGCGTGGAAAAATAGAAGTATCAATAAAATAAATCATAAAGTCGAAGCAAAATATTTAGAGTTGAAAGCTGAATATAATAAAATGATTCAAGAGTATGAATACAACAAATTGATTTTTGATGCAAAATTTACTTTTGAACCTATCATTGGACAGGTATATCATTTATATAAAAGACAGAACGGAGAATTATTTCTTTCTATCATAGCTCCAGAAGAATGCAGCTTTAATGGGATGGGTAGTTTTTATTTAAATGTAGACCAGATTTGGGATAAAATCTAGTTTTAGGATGGTAACTATTATCTATTAATAATTAGAAATAAAAAAACAACAATGTTATTTAATACCAGTTATATAAACAAAGATTATGATGAATTAAGCAACCATACAGTAGGTAAAACTTTTTCTTTTTTTAAAAAACTAAAAATGAGTGGAGTAGGTTCTAGTAGATTAATTATACAAGAATTAAGTCCTAATCTAGAGCCCAAAAATATGCAGGCAATAGACACTAATTATGCAAATATTGAATTAAGGCCTAAAGGAATTATCATACATTTCACCAACAGGTTAGACCGCTATTCTTGGATAATACCATACTACCGTTTGATTATTTACAGCACTCAAATGTTCAGTATTCACTCAAATGGAAAATTCATACATTTTAGAAAAAATAAAAACTATCAGGATAATAAAAAGTTTATCGGTAGAATGACAGATTTAAAAAACACCTTTTTAAACTTGGATTATTATGATGCATAGCCCTTAATACTAGTGTTAAAAAAACTATATAGAAATAGTAGTGTCCATAATACAGTCCTAATCCAATTCTTCTGCACGAGTGAAACCAACATTTTCTCACTAACTATTCCCTTCGAAATATTAGCATGTATCGGAACAAATTGCAAGAAAGTAGATATCCATATAAGAAGAATAACTCCGAGACTCATAAATGTATATAGACTGGATAATATAATCGCTTGATATATAGCAATAACTAACTGTCCAAGCATCAATGGAATAACAATAGCACTAAAGCGAGAGGTATATAATTTATGTGAAACAACTAGATTTCCAGTGTTATAATGAAGAAAAATCGGATAAACAATTCGCTGTATTATCCAAATCAAAACAACGAGGCCAAAATCTAATAAAAGCCTAATAACATCTATAGACATTATAAATGCTTACTAATTTTTGAACTCTTTGGATTGGTGATTGAAAAATAATAATCTATAAGACCGCCTTTATCATCAACTAGATATTTTTGAAAGTTCCATTTTACAGTAGAACTCTTTTTACCGTTTTGATCTTTAGATGTAAGCCATTTATATAAAGGATGTTGTTTACTTCCTTTTACGTCTATCTTTTCAGTAAGTAAAAAGGTGACACCAAAATTCAATTCACAAAATTCTTGAATCTGTGAAGCATCTCCAGGTTCTTGATTGCCAAACTGATTACAAGGAGAACCAATAACAACAAGTTCTTCTTTATACGTATCACTTAAAGTCTGTAAATCTTTATATTGTTTTGTAAACCCACATTTAGAAGCGACATTGACAAAAAGTATTTTCTTCCCTTTAAATTCTAAAAGAGAAATGGGTTTACCATCTATGGCGTTGATAGCGATATCATAGATTAATTGTTTTTTTATTTCAGTAGAAGCCATTGATGACAACTTTGCTTTATCAATTGTTTTCATGATTTTGTTTTTTTACTAACTAACAAATTTATTGGTTTAAATAACTCTGTAATTCAGCAATTTTATGCGGCGTGTTAAATACGCCACCATAGTAAGAGGTAACAGTAGCAGAGGTGTCATCCTTAACGCCACGAGACGAAACACATAAATGCTTTGCATCGATTATAATAGCAATATCTTCTGTATTTAAGATAGTTTTCAACTCCATTGCTATTTGATTTGTTAAACGCTCTTGTACTTGCGGGCGTTTTGCATAATACTGTACAATTCTATTAATTTTAGAAAGTCCAATAACTTTTCCAGAAGACACATAAGCTATATGAGCTTGACCAATAATCGGAACGAAGTGATGTTCACAATTGGAATAAAATGTAATGTTCTTCTCAACCAACATTTGGTTGTATTGATATTTATTTTCAAATAGCGCAATCTTAGGCTTATTATCAGGATTAAGACCAGAAAATATTTCCTCAATATACATTTTAGCGACCCTATCAGGAGTTCCTTTTAATGAATCATCTGTAAGATCTAAGCCTATAACATCCATTATCTGTGCAAACAAATCAGAAATTTTTTCTTTTTTTTCTTTATCTGACATTATAAACGCATCTGATTTCATAGGAGTTTCTAGACCCGTATAAAAATGATCATCTCCTATCTCATCATTGGAAAAATTACTAATAATATTACCATTAGTAGTTGCTAAGTTTGCTGTTTTCAATTTCATCTATTTTAGTATGTAAGAATATATTTTGTTTTATTTTAAGATGTATAGACGTCTTAAAGATACCTATCATCAAATGCTTTTTATTCAAGTACTATACAAATTTACATAATTGTTTAACAAATTAAGTAAAAAAGTTAAACAAAATTAATATACCAATATAGGTTTTATCTATTAAGCTATTCCACTTGTAACCTATTCGTTATAAAAAATGAATTATACGCAAGGGTATTCTACATAGTTCCTTGGAGTTTCATAAAGTTTTATTTTCAACTCTAGGCTTTCGTCTAACTCAGGTTTAAGAATGTTATATATCACCATTGCAATATTTTCAACAGTAGGATTCAAATTTTCAAATTCCTTTGTGTCTAAGTTTAAATTTTTATGATCAAACCTGTTTAGTACTTTGTCCTTGATAAGATCAGAAAGAATTTTTGTATCAATTACATAACCAGTCTCTGGATCACAAAAACCAATGATCTTTACCTCTAAATCATAATTGTGTCCGTGATAATTAGGGTTATTGCATTTACCAAAAACCTTATGGTTTTTTTCATCACTCCAATTACTATTATGTAATCTATGAGCTGAGTTGAAATGTTCACAACGTATAATAGCTGTTTTTTTCATATTTATAATAAGTTTTAGTTATTTATAATTTAACTTCGATGTAAAGGTATTTATTTTTTTGTTAACTTTTCAAGGTTAATTGTTAAACAAAAATTAAAAATATTAAATTAGCCAAAAAGTAGATTTTTATATTTTTTAATAAATAGTACCCATATGAATAAACATGAATATAAGATACATATTATTGGCGCTGGTGTGAGCGGACTTATAGCCGCCAGAGTTTTAGAAGATAATGGTTTTTCTCCTATTATTCTAGAAACCACAGATCGCGTAGGAGGAAGAGTAAAAACAGATATTGTAGACGGTTATCAATTAGACCATGGCTTTCAGGTATTATTGACTGCCTATCCGGCAGCTCAAAAATATCTTGATTTTAAATCTTTAGATTTACAAAAATTTCTTCCAGGTGCTTCCGTTTTTAAAAATGGCAAACAATTAATAATAGGCGATCCTCTTAGAGAACTATCGCTATTATTCTCAACATTATTTTCTGGAATAGGCACTTTTTCTGATAAGTTCAAAATTCTTAAACTGAATATACGGTTAAACAAGAAAACGCTAGAAGCTATATTTTCTGAGAAAGAACAATCTACCTTATCCTATCTGATAGGTTTAGGTTTTTCAAATGAGATGATTACTGATTTTTTTACGCCATTCTTTAGTGGTATTTTTCTTGAAAAAAAATTAGAAACATCTAGTAGAATGTTTGAGTTTGTCTATAAAATGTTTGGCGAAGGTTATGCCGCTTTGCCCAAAGCTGGAATTGAAGCGATTCCAAAACAATTATTTCAAAACTTACAGAATACCACGTTTAGATTTAATACGAAAGTAGCTTCGATCAAAGAAGGTGAAATTGTTCTTGCTGATACTACAAAATTAGAAAGTCATTTTACGATAGTTGCCACAGAAGCAAGTAACTTGATTTCTAATTTAAAAAACCAGCATACTGAATGGAAATCATGTGACACGCTATATTTTGAAACTGAGAGGCGCGTTATTAAAAAACCGCTAATTGGTCTTATTCCTAAAAATGAAACCTTAATAAATAATATTTTTTATCATACAAGTCTACCAACCTCTATAAAACCAACTAAAGAGTTACTTTCTGTAACAGTCCTTGATAACCAAAACCTATCAGGTGAGTTATTAATCGAACAAGTAAAAAAAGAATTACAGAAAAATTGTGCTATTGATTCTTGTAAATTTATAAAGCAATATAATATACCAATGGCTTTGCCTAAGTTAAATGACTTACAATATGAAATGTTACCTTCTGAAACACGTTTAACAGATAGTTTGTTTTTAGCAGGAGATACTCAATTAAATGGATCTTTAAATGCGGCCATGATTTCTGGAGAAAGAGCTGCGCTTGCGGCTATAGAAATGGTATCAAGTACTATTTATTTGGAAAAGTAGTACGTCTAAATAAAGTTAATTTACTGCCTCATATTTTTGCAGTAATTCTAAAGTAGTATATTCTAATGCCCTCTCATGCGTTGCTTCTAGAACTACAAATGGGGCCTTACCAACATGCTCAGCCTCTAACCATCTAGAAATACATAAACACCATTTTGAACCTGGTTTAAGGCCTAGAAAGTTCCAATGTGGAATAGGAGTAGAAAGGTCATTTCCGCGAGATTTTGTGAAATCTAAAAATTCTTGAGTTATAATAGCGCATAAAATATGAGTACCAGAATCTTCTTGGATAGTTCTGCAAAATCCATCCCTAAAATATCCTGTAACTGGGTTATTACAACAAGATTTTAATTTTGTTCCTAGAATATTTAACTCATTATTTTTTAGCATACTTATATTCCTGAATCAGGTCTTATTTTAATTATATATCAATTCTTTTTTATTAATGGTTAACCGATTCATCAACCTCAGTAAATTGAGAGGATATTTTGTATTATCAACTATAACTCTCTAAGGTCGATTAATTTATTGATATTAAAAAGATATACGCATTTAACACCATAAAAAACATAGCTGGTAAAGAAACCCAAATACTATCTTTTAATTTTATTCTTACTATAACCCCAGATAACATAAGGAATGCAAGACCAAAAGATGAAATTGTTAAAATTGGATTAAATTTAAGTCCTGCTAGTAAACCTATAGCTCCTAAAAATTGTGATGTAATTATTATTAGACCATATTTTTCTAAACCAAACCGTTTGAATTCGCTTTTCATTTTAGGTGATTTAAAATAGTATGCTGAATAAGCAAAAAAAGACAAACTGGATATTAGAATGGAAATTTTATTTATGTCCATATCTGATTATTGTATCGATTCTAAAGCTAGAAAAGCACATAAAATCAAAAGAATTAGAGAAGGTAAATGTTTAATAAAAGGGTTCTTTGCTTTAAAGTGAAAATATTGAGCCGCTATCATAAATACCCCCATAAGAATAGATGGGAAAAAAACTAATGGTGAATACCAAATACCCACAACTAGTAATGTCGCCAACGAAATTTTAGTTGCTCCTACAAAATTTCGAGTTAAATCACTCAAACCGAATAGTTTAAATTCTTCAACGACATTATGAAATCTAAAAACCCATACATAAGCAACAGAAATTGCTAAAGACACTTGTACTAATATTGTTAATTTTTCCATTCTATTAAATTTTAATTATTTGTATGGCTTTTCAGAATTCGACTTGTTTTTCAAATTTTAATTAAGCCTATTGTAATTCAATCTCTCCACAACCGATGCGTGGGCCAGCAGCACCAGCTGGTTGTGAACTGAAATCATCTGGACCTGCATGGATAATGATAGCTTTTCCTATTATATTCTTGGTGTTGTCACTACAATCAATACACCATAAATCAGTTACTCTGCTTATAGCGCCACTGCCATCTGATCCTACTTCTATATTACCTATATCACCTAAATGAAATGGAGAGGATTTCCAAGCTCCATGATCGACATTTGTTGGATTCCAGTGACCTCCTGCTGATACTCCATCATCTGCACTACAATCTCCAATAGCGTGAATATGAATAGCATGATTTCCGGGAGTTAACCCAGATATAGTTGCATTCATAGAAACAATACCATCTGTTTCGGTAAAAGAAACAGTTCCAGAAACATCACTACTATTTTTAGGGATTATATTAGAAATAGCATGTAAGGTAGTAACGTCTTTTTTTTGAAAAGAAACAAAAACTAAACTTGCTAAGATACCTATAATGCAAATATTCTTTTTAAACATATAATTTAAGGTTGTAATTACTTTTAGTAATTGATAAATACTGTCAACTATTTTATTTTTTTAGATTCTCTAATTGTTAAGTAAAAACCTAAGCCAAAAAGTAGGGTTACTAACCCTGCGAAATATGGTATTAAATCAATCATTTTTTGTGTTATTAATTAGTTTTAGATAAATTCCAAATGCTAATATTGACGGAACCCATAGTCCAATAAAATTCCCGTCTACCTTATCTCCTTGAAAATAAAGAACTTCGGAAAATATCAACGATAATATTGCCGCAGTAAATAGGAGTTTGTCCGTGGTTGTAAATTTTTTAAACATATTTTTTATCTTTAATTTATTGTAAAAGTATTAATTTTATTTTAGATTTCTATAGTTTTTAAAACTTAGATTGATTATTAATACCGTTTTAATTAATAATGTTTTATTCTAGAATTCAACCTATCACTATCTGCTCATTTTTAGATAAATTGAGTTTTAATTGATTATTCATGTTGTTAAACGAAATTAGTAAATAAAACTCTGATTTTATGTAAAAGGAATATATAAATCCACAATGCACTTTTTTTCAGGATGCGTATTGAAATCATTATGGTAAATTTCAAATGGATTTTGGGCACTTTTCTTGTAACCATTTTCACTCATTCATATAAATAGTCCAGACCATGCCTTTTCAAATTCGTGAATTCCGATTTCATAACTTCCTATGATACATTTTCCTTTTTCAATCGTTGTCAATCCGACTTCACCATTTGTTTCTAGAGGCTCATTTAATAAGATACACGCGCTCATTTTTACTTTGTCAGTGCAGTAACTTTAAAACTATCATAATAGATCGTAGCCATTTTAAAATCAGGTTCATTCATAAGACCTTTGGGTGCTGCCCATTTCATCAATCGTTCAAAAGCATTGTTCAGTCCTTGAATTCCTATTTGAGATATACAGGCGAATTCCATTTTTTGAATTTCTTTTACTTCGATATTTGCATCTAATCCTTCCATTCCTCCAAAGTAATTTTATACGCAAGACATTCTTTTAGGTTACTATCATCAGCGATTGATGGATGGATAAATTTAGTATGTTTTACCATCCCTATTTTATCCATCACATGAGTTGACATCGTATTTAATGAAGGAGTAATGGCGTAAATAGTTTTTAATTTTAATGTCTTAAACCCATATTCCAAGGATCTTTTTGCGCCTTCCGTTGCATACCCTTTAAACCAAGAACTCTTTTTCAATCTCCACCCAATATCTACAAATGGAGTTTCAAAACCAGCATCATACTCTTGCCTAGACAATCCTATAAAACCTATCAATTCATTGGTTTCAATAATTTCAGCAGCATAATAACAAAAACCATTTTTGGTAAATTTGTTTTGTCTTTTTGTTATGAATTCTTCTGTTTGGTCTTTGGACAGAGTTGAAGGAAAGAATTCCATAACCTCTTTATCAGCAGAGATTTCTGCCATAGCAGCTAAGTCAGAAATTTTCCATTCTCGGAAACCTAACCTTGAAGATGTGAAAAGATAAGTTGACATAAATCTATTTACTCATTTCAGTGAAATATTTATAGAAATAAGGAATCGTTTCAATTCCTTTCAAGTAATTAAAAACCCCAAAATGTTCGTTTGGAGAATGAATAGCATCGCTATTTAAACCAAATCCCATTAAGATTGTTTTACTCTTTAATTCTTCTTCGAATAGAGATACAATAGGAATAGAGCCTCCACTTCGTTGCGGAATTGCTGGCACACCAAAAGTCTCAGTATAGGCTCTATTAGCGGCTTGATATGCAATTGTATCAATAGGAGTGACATAGCCTTGACCTCCATGATGTGGTGTAACTTTTACAGTTACAGATTTAGGTGCGATACTTTCAAAATGATTTTTGAAAAGTTCCGTAATAGTTTCCCAATCTTGATTAGGTACCAGTCGCATAGAAATCTTAGCAAATGCTTGTGATGCAATTACAGTTTTAGCACCTTCGCCAGTATATCCTCCCCATATTCCGTTTACATCAAGTGTAGGTCGGATAGAGTTGCGTTCATTAGTTGTATATCCTTTTTCACCAAATACTTCATCAATATCCAAGGCTTTTTTATAATTGTCTAGCGAAAATGGCGCTTTTGCCATTTCAGCTCTTTCTTCTAATGATAATTCTTCAACGTTATCATAAAATCCAGGAATGGTAATATGATTGTTCTCATCATGTAATGAGGCAATCATTTTAGTCAAAATATTAATTGGATTGGCAACTGCTCCTCCGTACAATCCTGAGTGTAAATCACGATTTGGTCCAGTCACTTCAACTTCTACATAACTCAATCCTCTTAATCCAGTTGTGATAGACGGAATATCGTTAGCAATCATTCCAGTATCGGAAATTAGAATCACATCATTGGCTAGTTTTTCTTTGTTTTGTTTTACATACCAACTCAGACTTTCAGACCCTACTTCTTCTTCACCTTCAATCATAAACTTGACATTACAAGGCAATTGATTGGTAGAAGTCATAAATTCTAATGCTTTTACATGCATGTACATTTGCCCTTTATCATCACATGCTCCCCGCGCAAAAATGGCTCCTTCTGGATGAACATCTGTTTTTTTAATCACGGGTTCAAATGGAGGTGAAGTCCATAATTCTAATGGATCTGCAGGTTGTACATCGTAATGACCATATACCAATATTGTAGGTAAACAGGGGTCAATAATCTTTTCTCCGTAGACGATAGGATATCCAGGAGTTTTACAGATTTCAACACTATCACATCCTGCTCTTTCAAGAGATAATTTCACAACCTCAGCAGTTTTTAAAACTTCATTTTTATACGCTTTATCAGCACTTACTGAAGGGATTTTTAAAAGTTCTATGAGTTCGTCAAGAAACCTATTTTTATGTTGGTTTATATAAGATTTTATGTCTTTCATTTGGAAAATTTTTTGAGACTCAAAAGTAAGAAAAATATAACGGAACTTCTTTGTGATTTATAACAATTGTGTATATTTGCACACCTTTTGCAGGCGTGGTGGAATTGGTAGACACGCTAGACTTAGGATCTAGTGCCGCAAGGTGTGAGAGTTCGAGTCTCTCCGCCTGTACAAAAGAAAAAAGCTTCTCAATTTTGAGAAGCTTTTTTAGTTTGGTTAATTGAAGTTTGATTAGTCAGTTACTTTACTGTATACACCACTTGCCAGTATTTCCATGATTATATAAAAGACGATATAAGTAACACCATTAGCAAGTGTTCCTGTCATATCTAATAAATTGGACGTTGAATGATTTATTAAACCACTTTCAAATCCAAGTAATATAACTACTATAAGTCCTGATTCTGCTCCTTGAGATACGCTATGCGCTCCTCTTACCAATTTAGAAAAAAGCGTTGAAAACGCCCAAGTCATAATTAAACTACCTAATGCTAAAAAAGTAAAATCTGGATTTTATGGCATATTGCCTGCGCATGCGCCAAGGTGAGATTGTGAAAATGGATCTATGAGAATTCCAAAAAGAATATATCCTCCAAAGAAAGCCCAAAGAGCTGTAACTATTGTTGAAATTAAATTAGCTTTTGAAAACATAATAAATACTTCAAGTTAGATTCATTACTAAAATAGTTTACTATTAAGCGTAAAATACATGCAATAAACGAACCCTCAGCAATATGTCTATTTATAAGCCTTGTAAGACTACCATTAATAAGACTTGTGTTGTTGAAAACTAATTAGAATTTCCAGCCTTTTGAAGATGATTTTGCTTCTAGTTTCGATTCAATATCGTCAGGAAGATTTGGAAAGAAATCAATATTGGTGAGTTTTTCTAGTGTATCAATTGGTACAATGAAATTACTCAGATGACTTTTGCTTTCTTCATGTGGAAATAGAAAAGCAATTGTTTTTATTTAGAGTTCTGTATAATCTAAAATAATTTTGTAGAAATACTTAGGAACAGCAACATCTTCATAGCCAATTGTAGGTAAGTCTTTATTAAGAATTCCTCCAGTAACAATATATAAGCGCTTGTATTTTTTTGCCCAATACCTTGTTTTTATTTCCAATCGATTCCAGACTCCTGCATTAAAGTTATTTCTTTGCGGAGTGATATTGGACGTAAAAAAAGTTTCATCATAGGCTTCTTTAGTATACCGTCTATCTCCAGCAGGACATAAATGGCCTCGATCATAACCAGATTTCTTATAGTTTTTATAATTGGCCGAACCAGTAATTACTTTAGGATCATTTATAAAATAAGGGCGCTTTCTATCGTCGTATGTTAAGTGTAAATTGTTCAATTCATAAGCAACCCATTCTGCTTGTTCATAGAGTTCATTATAAGAAAGCGAGTAGTTTTTATGTTGAATTATTTGTCCAGTTGTTGAGGTAGGTAAATAGTTGAACCCCTCAATTGAAACGATTGTTACAGATTGAGGATTATAATTCTCATATAGATAAAATCCTACAGCGACTAAAAGTGATAAAAGTGCGTAAATTGATCTTCTATTGCGCATTTTTAAGTGGTATTATTTCAAATTTTTCTGATCTTGGCATTTCTTTATACTTATCAACCATTGCTTGTGGTGGAGTTGTTAATTTCCTTTTGGTCAAATCAATCCATGCACCATACACTATGATTTCTGCAGAAACAACACCATCTTCCTTAATGATCTGATGCTTGAATTTGAATCGTTCAAATTTATTAGACGCAGCAATCAGTTCAAGGTTTGTAGTAATATTTTCTCCCAAATGAATCTCTCTAAAGAAGGTAGTGTTTTCTGAAAATAAAATAGGACCAATATTATGCTTGGCAAACTCTGTCAAGGAAAACCCTTGAGAGGCAAAGAAGCGAGACCTTACTTCCGCTGCATAATCATTGTATGCTGTGTGACGCATATGTGCATTGGCATCAAAATTTGCCCAAATTGTTGGAAATTTCACTTCAAATATCATAGGAGTATTATTAGTCCGCAAAAATAGATTTTTTTTTAGAAGTTAGGACGTAGAATATAGTTAGTTTTTTACATCCAATGCATCTCTTAGTGCATTACCGATTAACATAAATGCTAATACCAAACTCATAATTGCCAGTCCAGGAATTACTGCTAGATAGGCTTTGCCAAGAATGATATAACTATAATGATCTTTAATCATTGCTCCCCAAGAAGGAGTAGGAGGTTGCGCACCAATACCTAGAAAACTTAAACCACTTTCTATTAAAATGGCTGCGGCAAAGTTGGCAGCAGAAATTACAATTACAGGTGCCATAATATTAGGTAGAATGTGCTTGAAGATAATTCTAAAATCAGAAAAACCTAACACTTTTGCTGCTTCAACATATTGTTGTTGCTTGGCTGATAAAATCTGACCTCTTACAACACGAGCTACTTCTACCCACATTGTCAATCCTACAGCAATAAAAACTTGCCAATACCCTTTTCCTAATGCCAATGTAATTGCAATAACTAATAAGAGTGTAGGAATAGACCAAGTAATATTAATCAGCCACATGATAAAAGTGTCAATTTTCCCCTCATAATATCCTGCGATGGCTCCAATCGAAATTCCGATAATAAGAGAAATAAATACTGCAATAAAACCTATGAAATATGAAATACGAGTTCCTATAAGCATTCTGCTTAAAAAGTCACGACCATATTTATCCGTTCCGAAATAATATTTTTTTGTTGAAATATATTGAGAGATATTTTTATCAAATCTAGATAGAGGGTAAGACCTAGTCTTAGCAGTATTTTTGCTTTCTGAAAATAGAACTACTTCTATTTCTTTGTCATTTATAGTGTAAGACTCAATAGGAATTTCAGTATTCTGAGTGTTTTTTCCATTGACTATGAAGTTAAAAAAAGATTGTTTTTTTTCTTCAGATGGAATGGTGAGCATTTGAATTGTAAAACCAGGTTTTTTAGAATGAATCTCAAGGTTCATCTGATTGGCATTACTCGTGTTGTCTGGAGATAATAAATAACAGAACACTGCAATAAAACCACAGAATAGAATATATAAAAAACTAAAAACTCCAGTTTTATTTTTTTTAAAACGCTGGAGTGCTAGTAATGTTAAAGAAGTTGGTTTAGTTTTCAAGATTATAAAATATAAGCTTAAATGTACAAATTTAAAATGCTTAATTTTTTACAATTTGATATTGGTTTTTTATTTTTAAATCACCCAATACATTTAAACCTTCTTCTATATAAATATCTTTAGATAAATTTTTATGCCATGCAGTACGTTTTACTCCAAGAACAGAGTCTTTTTTAATTAGCGGTAGTTCGTACTTTGGAGAATTAAAAGTTAAGTTGTTCGAGTATTTTGAAAGGCTCTCATATTCTTTACTTTCCAGAGCATGGTCATCAATATCTGATTTATATACATCATAATTTAAATAAATAGTAGTATCTCCTTGTGCTTTTTTAAGCCATTTAGCATTTTTTTCAATTAATAAAAATTGAGGTTTATTATTGATTCTTTCAACACTGCGAGAAACTACATTGTCTAAATTGGAATAGTTATCCCAAGTATCATAATTGGCTTTTGGAATTTGGTCCCATGATAAAGGGTTGTCATAATCTTTTTCTCCAATATCCATATATCTATAACGAGAAGGCAAGATAATATCTGGTTTTACACCTTCTAGCTGTGTTGAACCACCATTAATTCGGTAGAATTTTTGGATGGTAAGATTTAATCCTCCTAGATCAGAATCATAATTATAATAGCGGTTTAAATTCATAGAACTTTGTACTGTACCTTTTCCATAAGTCTGTTTACTACCTATAATTACAGCCCTTTTATAATCTTGAAGTGCTGCTGCAAAAATTTCCGATGCTGATGCTGAGAATTCATTGGTCAATACAACCATAGGTCCATTCCATAAAATAGACCTATCTCTATCTTTCTGAACTATTGGTTTTTCACCTTTGTATTTAACTTGTACTATCGGCCCATCTTTAATGAATAACCCAGCCATTTCTACAACGGCAGGCAATGATCCTCCTCCATTGTTTCTTAAGTCAATTAATACTCCATCAATATTTTCTTTTTTCAGTCGTTCAATTTCTATCGCCATGTCTTTAGCACAGTTTCTAGCTTTACGATCGTTAAAATCGATATAGAATTTTGGTAAATTAATGACTCCAAATTTTTTCCCATCCTTTTCAATAATACTTGACTTGACAAATGTATCTTCTAGTTCTACAATATCTCTGATAATCGAAATAACTTGAATGCTACCGTCAATTTTTTTCAATGTAAGTTGTACTTCAGTACCTTTTTTTCCTTTGATAAATTCAATCGCATTTCGAAGTCTCATTCCTACGATATCTAGAGGTTCACCATCACCTTGAGCAACTTTTAAGATAATATCTCCAACTTCAAGTTCTCCAGCTCTCCATGCTGGCCCACCAGAAATTAATCTAGCCACTTTAGTATAATCGTTTTTATAAGATAGTTGTGCACCTATCCCTTCTAGTTTTCCAGATATACTCTCATCAAAATCTTTTTTTAAGCGAGGAGGTAAATACGTTGTATGTGGATCAAATGCTTGCGTGATACTATTTAAATAAGTTGCAAACCAATCCGTATGATCAAAATCTCCTAATCGTTCATAAAAATCATCGTAATTTTTTAAAGTACTTTCTCTAGCTTCTATTTCGAGTTGTGCAAAATCTTTAGAAGATGAATTCACAATATTTTGTACTTTATCATTTATGAATTTTTTCTTATACTGTTGAAGACCTTTATATGTTAAACTTCCTGCAATGCCATCTACGCCATCTTTATTGGCACCAGAGTTTCCAAGATAGAAGTTATTAGCTACAAGAATTTTTTGAATTTGTAAAACGTCATTTTTAGTTGAAAGGAGGTTTTTAGAAGTATTATTTAATAAGTCATCACGTAATTTTTTTTCAAATGTTGAATTATCTTTTGTTTCAGATAACTTGTCGTGCAATCTTGAAAGTGTACTGAATTTTAAATGCTTTCTCCAAGTTTCATATAGTTCATCTTTATTTTTAGCGAAAACAGTATCGTCATAATTCGTATCTAGAGCCTCATCAATAGTGAAGTCATAAGGAGAATTTAATAACTCTTTATAGTATGATTTTATATTTTCAACTCGTTCTAAAAAACGGTTGTTTACCAAATTAAAAAAAGAGATATCTTCTTTCATTATTTGATTATCAATATCAGTTTTATATTGAGCAAATTCCTCAATATCTGATTGAAGAAAATAACGTTTTGTTGGATCTAATCCTTCTATAAAATCATTGAAGATTTTTATTGAAAAATCATCATTTATTTCCTGTGGTTGATAATGATTAGTGGTCAGTGAATATTTTAGAATACTTATAAGAACCTTATCTTTCTCAGTAGTCTTATCTTGCTGTTGATTAAAACTAAGTAAAGTCAATGCAAAAACTAGCATTGGGATTATATATTTCAAATTTTTCTTCATTATTATTCCGATTTTCTTCATTATTCTAACACTAAAATAGTGCCAATTTCTTAATATTATATAAAACAGCACTCTTTTTTTTAAATACCTCTAAAGCACTCATTCATAAGCGAACACAATGTTAACGATTTATCTTGTTTTATTATCATTAGGAAATGTTAAAAATGTTTTAGTTCTTCCAATTAAAAAATATAGTAGATTTGTTTTATCTCAAATATAAAAAATTCATGAGTTTAAGACCCTTAATTTTAGTGACCAATGATGATGGAATAACAGCTCCTGGAATCAGAAAATTAATAGCAATTATGAATACAATTGGTGATGTTGTTGTTGTAGCTCCAGATAGCCCGCAAAGTGGTATGGGACATGCGATAACAATTGATTCTACGCTTACATGTGATAAATTGAGGGTTGATAACGGATCTCAAGTAGAATATAAATGCTCTGGAACTCCTGCAGACTGTGTAAAACTTGCAGTTAGAGAAGTGCTAGATCGTAAACCTGATTTATGTGTCTCTGGAATTAATCATGGGTCTAATTCGTCCATAAATGTTATATATTCTGGAACTATGAGTGCTGCAATTGAAGCAGGTATCGAAGGTATTCCAGCGATTGGATTTTCATTGTTAGATTATTCTTGGGATGCTAATTTTGATTTATTGGAAGATGAGATTGTGAAAATCACTAATAACGTTTTAAAAAATGGATTGCCAGAAGGAGTTGTATTAAATGTTAATTTTCCTAAGACAGATAATTTTAAAGGAATTAAAATATGTAGACAGGCAAAAGGAAATTGGGAGGAGACATTTGACAAGCGGATAAATCCAAATGGAAAAGAATATTATTGGCTTTCGGGAAAATTTACTAATTTAGACAAAGGAGAAGATACTGATATATGGGCTTTGGAACATAATTATGTTTCAGTTGTACCTGTTCAATTCGATTTAACAGCTCATCATTTTATTCAAAAATTGAACAATTGGGATTTATAAACCATTTGTACCATAAGAAAAAATATACGCTAATGAAAAAAGAAATTTTAATAGGTTTTATAGTTGCAGTTTTTGCAACGATATGTGGTTTTTGTCTTTATGTCCAGCTTTTTTCAAAATTCGGATTTTACGAAACATTGGAAATTATTAGAGAGGGAGATTTGTTTGGAAAAGTGTTAGCATTAGCTGCAATTCCAAATTTATTTGTGTTTTTTATATTTCTTAAAAAGAAACAAGATTATAGAGCTAGAGGTGTGATGATGACAAGTTTATTAATTCTAATTGTAATGTTGGTTTTAAAATTTTTATAAAATATTTTATGAAATATTACATCATTTCTGGAGAAGCGTCTGGTGATTTACATGGTTCTAATTTAATGAAAGCCATGTATAGAATTGATTCTAATACTGAAATACGTTTTTGGGGAGGAGACTTGATGGAGAGTGCTGGTGGAACTCTTGTAAAACATTATAAAGAAAGAGCCTTTATGGGTTTTTCTGAGGTTATTATGAATTTAACTAAAGTGTTAGGTTTCATAAAATTTTGTAAAAAAGATATTTTAGAATTTAATCCTGACAAAATAATATTTATTGATAATTCGGGATTCAATTTACGAATTGCCAAATGGGCCAAAGCACAAAATTTCAATACTCATTATTATATTTCGCCTCAAGTATGGGCAAGTAGATCAAGTCGCGTGGATGCTATAAAACGGGATGTTGATTCTATGTACGTTATATTGCCATTTGTCAAAGATTTTTACAAGAAATATGGTTTTGATGTGACATTTGTAGGTCATCCTCTTTTAGATTCTATATATGATAGGGTTCAAGTTGATGAGAATACTTTTAAACGTGAACACGGATTGTCAAATAAGCCAATAATTGCATTATTACCTGGAAGTAGAAAGCAAGAAATCACAAAAATGCTATCTGTAATGTTGAAGATGGCAGATAAATTTAAAGGGTATCAGTTTGTTATTGCTGGTGCGCCAAGCCAAGAATATTCATTTTATAAGCAATTTATAAAAACAGATAACGTAAAATTTATATCGAATAAAACGTATGATTTACTTTCATTTTCATACGCTGCATTAGTAACTTCTGGTACTGCGACTCTTGAAACGGCATTGTTTAAAATCCCTGAAGTAGTATGTTATAAAGGGAGTTGGTTTTCGTATCAAATTGCTAAAAGAATTATCACTTTAAAATATATTTCTTTGGTCAATTTAATTATGAATAGAGAATCTGTGATTGAGTTGATTCAAAATGATTTTAATGAGAAGCGGCTAGAACAAGAACTTGATAGGATTCTTGATCCTGAACAACGCCTTAAGATTTTTAACGATTATTACGAATTAGAGCAGATTCTTGGCGATAGCGGAGCAAGTGAAAAAACGGCTAAATTGATCATGAGTTAAATTTTCAGTATCTTTATGATGCTATGAAAAAAATGCTACAGTTTATTCCTGTACAACTTACTTTTTGTCTTGTTTTAGGAATTATTTTCGGATATTTTTTCTTACTATCCTACACTATTATTTCGTATCTATTATTAGGATTATTTCTCTTATTGGGTTTCGCATATTGGTATAGTAATTCTATGTTCAATAGGAATTTTATTTTTGTGATAACCTCTTACTTATTAACTTTTACTGTTGGTGTTTCTGTAATAACATTGAATAATGACTTGAATCATAAAAATCATTATTCGCATTTTCTAGAGGGAGAAAATGAATTTATTCTTATTGTTGAAAAAACACTAAAGTCAGGGAATTTCAATGACAAGTATGAGGCAGAAGTAGTAAAAGTTAATAATCATAATACTATAGGAAAAGTACTATTAAATGTAAAGAAGGATAGTCTTAGACAATTGAGTATTGACGATAAAATATATGTCAAATCCGATTTTCTTGAAGTTCTTCCTCCTAAGAATCCTTATTATTTTGATTATGGTAACTATTTAAAAAAGCAAAATATTTACCATCAATCATTCATTGAAAATGGAGGTTATTTAAAATTAGAAAAAAGAAAGTTCTCTTTTCAAGGGTTGGCACATCAGTTAAGACATAGGATCAATGTTAAATTACAGGCGAATGGATTTAAAGGAGATGAACTTGCAGTTATAAACGCTCTATTACTAGGTCAGCGACAAGATATTTCACCAGAATTATTGGATAGTTATGCAGGAGCAGGCGCAATACATATCTTGGCAGTATCAGGATTGCATATTGGAATATTATTATTGATTTTAAATTTTTTATTGACACCTCTTGAAAGATATAAAAGAGGAAAGTTTATTAGACTTATACTTATAGTTTCATTATTATGGACGTTTGCATTTATTGCAGGAATGTCTGCATCAGTAGTAAGAGCAGTTACAATGTTTTCGGCAGTTGCTATAGGAATGCTCGTAAATCGCCCAACGAATGTTTACAATACTTTGGTGATTTCAATGTTTTTTTTACTGTTATTCAACCCTTATTTCTTGTTTGAAGTAGGATTTCAATTGAGTTATCTAGCGGTATTCTCAATCGTATGGATTCAGCCAATGATTTATAGTATATGGAAACCGAAATGGAAAGTGATCGATTATTTTTGGCAATTGTTAACGGTTTCTATTGCAGCACAATTTGGTGTGATTCCTCTGAGTTTATATTATTTTCATCAATTTCCAGGATTATTTTTTATCTCCAATTTAGTGATCATTCCTGTACTTGGAACAATACTGATAGGTGGTATAGTTGTTATTATCTTGGCTTTGATTAATATGCTTCCTTCGTTTATTGCAAAAGCATATTATTACTTGATTTACATAATGAATTATGTGGTTGATTGGGTGGCGCAGCAAGAAGACTTTTTGATTAAAAATATCCCATTTTCTTTATTGATGGTAATTTTAAGCTATCTCTTGATTGTTATGGGAATTCGATTGATAGAAAGAAGAAGTTTTAAACGATTGACCGGATTATTAGGAGCGTTAATTTTATTGTTTTCAGTACTTATCTATCAAAAGTACGAGCGCCAATCTACTGATGAATTGATTGTTTTTAACAAAAGCAGATTTTCTATTATAGGAAATAGAGTAGGAAATAACCTAACTGTTTTACATACGTTAGATAGAGCTACTTATACTAAAGATAATACCATTAATCAATATGATCTTGGTTCTGGAAATTTAAAAATATCATATAAGGAAAGTATTTCTAATATTCTGAATTTTAAGCATAGAAAACTATTAGTTATAGATAGTTTAGGCGTTTATGATGTGAATGGTTACATGCCTGAAATTGTCATTCTTCAGCAATCTCCAAAAATAAACTTTGAGAGAATGATTGATTTACTTCAGCCTACAATGATAATTGCGGATGCTTCGAATTATAAATCTTATGTAATGCGATGGGAGCAAACTTGCTTGAAAAAAAGTACTTCTTTTCATTATACCAATAAGAAAGGAGCATATATAATAAAAGACTGATTCTTTAATTTACAAACTCTGGTTTGAAATTATCATAATAGTTTTGAAAACCTTCTTGAGTACTAAATTTATTATGATCATTCTTATGAAACATTTTAAGATATAATTCCAATTGTTGTGGTGTTCTATACCCTTTTAGAGGAATAATCATTTCAGCTTTTTCATCCATAAATACAATTGTAGGAAAAGCGGTAATTCCCATAAAAACAGAAAATTCATGAGCGTGATTTCTGCCTTTTGCTCTAGCAGGATCATATTTAGGATTGCTATATTTTTTCCCTTTATAATTGATGATATCATCACCTTCAGCATTGAATTTCACAGCGTAGAAGTTTTTATTTACATAGTCAGCAACTTCTTTATTTTGAAATGTGTTCTTATCGAGCATCTTACAAGGCCCACACCAATTCGTATAAACGTCAATCATGATTTTTTTAGGGTTGAGCTTCTGTAATTCAATTGCCTTGTCAATAGGTATCCAATTAATCTCCTGTGCTTTTATAGTAATTGTTGAAATGAACAATACTAAAAGTAAAATAATTTTTTTCATGTGTTTGTACTTATTGTTTTTTAACGCTCACTTATGTTTGTTATTAATAATTTCTTTGGTTAGAGAAATTAGGGCATGCTCGTTTCATAAACTGATGGTCGCAATAAGCATTCCAAAATTACAATAACTAAAAAAAACACTTCTTAAAAGAAGTGTTTTTTTTTAGTTTAAATTTTAAGAAATGAATTAATCTGCCAATTCAAATCCTTCTGCTTCATCCGTATGCATATCAATTTCGTTATCCTCTGCACCGTGAGTCAATCGTTTTAGAGGTTTCATAAGAGCTATAACTAATAAACCAAAGGCTACAGTAAATACTACGATACCAATAAAAATAGTGTATTCTCCGAAGTGCTCAGATTTTTCACCTAAAATTCCAGCAACTTTACCACCAAGACCAGTTGCGGCAAAATACAATCCCATCATTAAAGATGCGTATTTTACTGGAGCTAATTTTGTTACAAATGATAAAGATACAGGAGATGAGGATAGCTCACCAATCGTATGAAATAAATAAGCTAGTACTAGCCATTGCATTCCTGAACTTCCATTTGCTTCAAACTCTCTAACAGCGAAAATCATAAATACAAAACCTAATCCCATTATTATGGTTCCAGTTGCCATTTTAAATAGCGAAGATGCTTCTTTGTTTTTTAATTTACGTTTTGCCCAAATATTAGCAACCCAAACAGCTAATAGAATAATAAAACCAGCATTCAACCCTTGAAACATAGGAGTTGGGATTAAATAACCAAGTAGCATTCTATCAGTTTTTGTTTCAGTATAAACATTCATCAACCCTCCTGCTTGCTCAAATGCACCCCAAAAAACGATTACTAATAAAAATGAAAGTAGTAATACTAGGAAACGATCTTTATCTATAATGTTTTCTAAACTTTTATAAATCATCATCAATAATCCAATTACAAAAGAAAGAAATATAAATAATGCTCCATATCCCCAATGATCAACTCCTTCAAATGTAAATCCAGCATAAAGTGATAACGCTATTAATACTGTGAAAATTCCTAAATGAATTGGAGACTTAAAAATATTTCCAAATAACTTTCCAATTGAAACATCATTCTTTTTATCTTCTATTGAAGGCTTATTACCAACATGTACAAGGTATTTTTGTCCCCAAGCATAAACGATTAATCCAAGTAGCATTGCAATTCCAGCCATACCAAATCCAGCATGCCACCCCCATTTTGCAACAACAAGACCTACAAAAGTAGTGGCAAGTAGAGAGCCTAAGTTTATACCAATATAAAATATTGAAAACCCTTTATCTCTTCGGATATCTCCTTTTTTATACAATCCTCCAACCATTGTTGAAATGTTTGGTTTTAAACAACCTACACCCAAAATAATTAATCCTAAACCTGTAAAAAAGGCCCATTCAGCCTCTATAGCCAAAGTACCATGACCCAAGCATAAAATAATTGCTCCAAGCATTACAGTTTTTTTCTGACCTAAAACCTTATCAGCTAATATTCCTCCAGGAATAGAAACTACATACACTAACATTACATACCATCCGTACAATTGATAGGCCTCTAAATTTGACCAGCCCAAACCTGCACCATCTTTATGACCAATTGTTGCAATCATATAAATTACTAAAAGCGCACGCATTCCATAATAAGAAAAGCGTTCCCACATTTCAGTAAAGAATAATACATATAGACCTATAGGATGTCCAAATAGTTCTCTTTGATGTGGTTTTAATGCTGTACTTGACATAATGATTTTAAAATTTTTAGATTAAAATAAATGTTATTATTACAATACTTTTTTAGCAGTTTTTTTAAATATTCGATGCTAAAAATAACTTATTTTTTCGAAAGTTGAATAAACTCAAGCAATTTTACACAAAATATAGCAATAACAACGTTAAAAATCTCAAAAGATATAAATGCCCTTTTTTATTTGATTCTACTATCTTTGCATCTTTCAATACAATACATAAATGTCAAAAACAATTTCTGGATTTTCTAAATTTTCTAAAACAGAGAAAATTGATTGGTTGGTAAAAACTTTTTTTGCCAATGATATAACTGCTGCAAATACATTAAAGCAATATTGGAGTTCTGACGAAGAATTACAAGAATTGCATGACGAGTTTATTGAAAATACTGTATCAAACTATTACTTGCCGTATGGTGTTGCTCCCAATTTCGTTATAAACGAAGAACAATATGTCATTCCTATGGCAGTTGAAGAAAGTTCAGTAGTCGCTGCAGCTTCATTGGTCGCGAAATTTTGGAGCACGCGAGGAGGTTTTCAGGCTGAGGTAATTTCGACCAAAAAAATAGGTCAAGTACACTTTATATACGAGGGTGATGTTGATGAACTAAGAAATTATTTTAACAATACGAAAGAAGATTTATTAGAGGCAACAGAATCCATTACCAAAAACATGCGAAAGCGAGGAGGGGGAATACTTGAGTTAGAATTACGTGATAAAACAGAAGACCTAGATAATTATTATCAATTACATGTGACGTTTGATACGAAGGATTCTATGGGAGCAAATTTCATTAATTCGTGTCTTGAGGCAATCGCTGCAACTTTTAAAAAGGAAGGTATTCAGATAGTGATGAGTATTTTGTCAAATTATGTTCCTGAATGTCTCGTACGAGCGGAAGTAAGTTGTAAAATAGAAGATTTAGGAGATGCAAATCCAGAACTATTTGCAAAGAAATTTAAGCAAGCAGTTGATATTGCTAATGTTGAGCCTCATAGAGCGGTAACTCATAATAAAGGAATAATGAATGGTATTGATGCTGTTGTGATTGCTACTGGAAATGATTTTAGAGCTGTTGAGGCAGGAGCACATGCCTATGCATCAAGAAGCGGAAAGTACAAGAGCCTTACCAATTGTGAAGTGAAAGATGGAATGTTTAAATTTTGGATTGAAATTCCATTAGCATTAGGAACTGTTGGAGGACTGACAGCCTTACATCCATTATCCAAACTTTCTTTACAAATGTTACAAAACCCCTCTGCTGAAGAATTGATGAAAATTGTTGCAGTTGCTGGATTAGCACAAAATTTTGCTGCATTGAGAGCATTGACAACAACTGGAATTCAACAAGGACATATGAAAATGCATTTGTCCAATATCATCAAGCAGTTAGGAGCAACAGAAAAAGAAAGAGACTATTTGTTAGAGTATTTTGTGGATAAGCAAGTTTCTCATAGTGCAGTTGTAGATGTATATAATAACTTGAATTTATAGATGCAAAAGTTTTACAGCAACGGAAAATTATTATTGACAGGTGAATATGTTGTGCTTGACGGTGCAACGTCTTTGGCACTTCCGACTACTTTTGGTCAAGACTTGGTTGTGCAATCGATTAAAGAACCATTACTAATCTGGGAAAGTTATGATGAAAGAGGAATTACATGGTTTCAAGCCGAATTCCGAATGTCAGATCTACGAATCGTATCTGAGACTTTCAATTCAGAAACTGATAATTCTAAAGAAACACTTGCTATTTCTCTTCAAAAAATAGTACTACATGCACAAAAAATGAATCCTAAATTTTTAAATTCTAAAACTGGATTTCATATAAAAACCAATCTTTCTTTTCCTCGAAATTGGGGACTAGGAACTTCATCAACCTTGATACATAATATTGCAAGTTGGGCGGAAGTTGATCCGTATGAATTGTTATTTGCATCTTTTGGTGGGAGTGGTTATGACATTGCTTGTGCGCAGAATGACACACCAATTTCATATCAGTTAAAAGATGAAAAACCAATTGTAAAAGCAATTAATTTCAAACCTATTTTTTCTGATCAATTGTATTTTGTGCATTTGAATGTAAAACAGAATAGTAGATCAGGAATTAAAAAGTATCGAGAATTTGATACAGATAAAGAGAATGTGATACAAGACATTTCAACAATTACTGATGAAATGGTTAACTGTGATAATTTGTCAGAATTTGAAAGAATGTTGAAAGCGCACGAACAGATAATTTCTAAAGTAATTCATAATAAACCCATTCAAGAATTAGTATTTAAGGATTATTTTGGTCAGACCAAAAGTTTGGGTGCTTGGGGAGGCGATTTTATTCTTGCTACAGGAAACCAAGATACTCCAGCATATTTTAAGGAAAAAGGATTTGAAACTGTGGTTTCGTATAAGGATATGATTTTATGAGTAGAATAGTAATTATTGGAGGTGGAGCAGCAGGATATTTTGCAGCAATTACCACAGCAGAAAGTAATCCAGAAAACGAGGTTATCATTCTTGAAAAGAGTAAGAAGGTTTTACATAAAGTCAAGATTTCTGGAGGCGGAAGATGTAACGTTACACATGCTTGTTTTATTCCAAATGAATTGGTAGAATTTTATCCTCGAGGGAAGAAAGAATTGTTGGGACCTTTTCATCAGTTTATGACTGGAGATACAATGGGATGGTTTGACGATAGAAATGTTCCTTTAAAAATAGAAGATGATAATCGTGTTTTTCCTGAGTCTAACTCTTCGCAAACGATTGTAGATTGTTTAACTCAGAGCGCTGAAAATGCTGGAGTCAAATTGTGGCTAGAGCAGAACGTGCAATCTGTAATTTCATCAAATGGTACATTTGAAATAAAGACAAATACACAAACTATTACGGCAGATAAATTACTCATTGCTGCAGGATCAAATCCAAAGATTTGGGCATTAGCAGAAACATTAGAGCATTCTATTATTCCACCTGTTCCATCACTGTTCACATTTAATATTAAAGATAGTAGAATAAAAGATTTGCTAGGAATTTCTGTGCCAAATGCTACGGTTAAAGTTTCTAATACAAAACTAGAAGGTTCTGGACCTTTATTAATCACACATTGGGGAATGAGTGGTCCTGCGATATTGAAAATGTCGGCTTTTGGAGCAAGGATATTGGCAGATAAAAAATATGTATTTGATATAGAAGTAAATTGGTTGTCAAAATCTACAGAAAAAGTATTCAATCAATTAAAATCATTCCAGTCGGAACTTGGAAAAAAACAGATTGCATTAAGATCTCCATTTCCTGTAATTTCTAAAAGATTGTGGGAACGATTGGTATTGTCATGTGGAATTGATGTTAGGTATCGTTGGATTGATATGACCAAAACTCAAATGGAGGTATTGTCCACAGAATTGACCAAAGGTGTTTTTAAAGCGAATGGAAAGAGTGTTTTTAAGGAAGAGTTTGTAACTTCTGGAGGTGTCAACCTAAAAGAAATTAATTTCAAAAGGTTTGAAAGTAAACTCCATAAAAATTTATTTTTTGCAGGAGAAGTATTGGATATAGATGCTGTTACAGGTGGATTTAACTTTCAAAATGCATGGACTGGAGGTTTTATTGCTGGGAATGCAATGAGTGAAGATTAAGCGAGTTCTCCTCGATGAGGTTTCAACGCATCTCTATACGTTTTCATATCTACTTCGTCAACAGTTATAAATGCGATGCTATGCATTTCAGAAATTTCAAGATGATTGATCTCGTAGAAATGCAATTTTTCAAGAGTAGCATATTCTTTTAAATGTACACAATGGTGTTGTGCAGTTGGCAAAGAAACACTGCCTTTAAAATCCCAAATTAACTTTAGTTTTCTATTCAAATCTTTTTTGACAAAAATAGAAAACTAAAATCGATTTATTGTTTTTTAGAGAACGTCAATTCCATTCCGTTAATTAACAGCAATAAACCATCAATTCCTCCGCGATGTCAATATATGGATCTATCATACATAGAGAATTGACCAATTCCATAACCAATTCCATCAGTGATAACTTTCATTAGTTGTAGACTCTTTGCAGATATTAATTTTCCTTCCATTAACCCATTCATAAAGATTGTAACTTCTTGAGGAGTATAAACAATTGCATATCAGCACCATATGGAAGACTCATGTAAGTCTCATTTGACTTTTTCCATTTTTCATTGAAAGTATAAGATAACGCTTCATTATTTTTAGTGTTTATGAAATCTCCATACTACGTATTACTTAAGTCTAGAGTGTCAGCAATATGGCTTTTTTATAAAATTAAAAAAAATTCAGTACTGATTTATCAATATTTTAATATATGCTTGGGTACCACATGTTTTTTATAAATTTTAAATACTATGAAATTATGATGAAAAAACTACTTTTAAGGGTAACAACCTATGCACTATTATTAACAGCAAGTATAAGTTTTGGTCAAACAATTGACTTAGGAACACTTTCCTCTTTTGAGGCTTATACTGGATCGGGAACAGTTTTAAACTCAGGGACTTTTCCAGGCTATGTTGGCTCCCATATACAGGAACCCGTCATATACGGGAATCCGTATAGATATTATATTCTTAGAGTTTAATTTTGATTTAATCAATAATCAATTTTAAGTCTATTTAATTTAATATAAATATATCAATTCAAAAATAACGAAACACATACATTCACGACCCTATTTTTTTAATTTTAAATGCTATGAAATTATGATAAAAAAACTACTTTTCAGCTTAACAGTTTGCGCACTATTATTAACATCAAGTATAAGCTTTGGTCAAACAATTGATTTAGGAACACTTTCCTCTTTTGAGGCTTATACTGGATCGGGAACAGTTTTAAACTCAGGGACTTTTACAGGCGATGTTGTCTCCCATATACAGGAACCCGTCATATACGGAAATCCGTATAGATATTATATTCGTAGAGTTTAATTTTGATTTAATCAATAATCAATTTTAAGTCTATTTAATTTAATATATATCAACTCAAAAATAAAGAAACACATACATTCACGACCCTATTTTTTTAATTTTAAATGCTATGAAATCATGATAAAAAAACTACTTTTAAGGTTAACAGCCTGCGCACTATTATTAACATCAAGTATAAGCTTTGGTCAAACAATTGACTTAGGAATACTTTCCTCTTTTGAGGCTTATACTGGAACGGGAGCAATTACAAATGGAAGTACATCGACTTTTCCAGGCGATGTTGGCTCCCATACCGGAGCAATAAGCGGTTTCGCGTCGCCATATTTTACGGGTACAATATACAATGGTGATTCTACAACGGATCAAGCTAGAATAGACTTGCTCAAGTTATATATAGACCTTAACAGTGTCTTTCCGCCGACAACTCACGTGCCAGCTTTTGGATCTGGAGAGACCCTTTATCCTGGAGTGTATTCGGTCTCGACCGCTGGCTCTATCGCAGGAACTGTTACCTTAGATGGTACTGGTGATCCTGATGCTTTCTTTATAATTAAATTTGGCGGAGCAATGACGGTGGGAGCTAGCGCAGTGGTTAATTTAATTAATGTTGACGCTAGTAACGTTTTTTGGATTGCTGAAGGAGCTATTACTGTCGGAGCCAGCTGTATTATAAAAGGAACGTTATTTTCGCATTCTGGAGCGATTAGTCTTGGAGCGAATGTTACTCTTGAAGGAAGAATGTTTAGCATGTTAGGTGCAATAAGTATTGGTGCTGGTAGTGTGGCAACTGCACCCAGTCCCGTTAGTACTATTCAAACACCTTGTTATGGAAGTATTCCTGCTCTTGACGTTGATGTGTTAGGAAGTCTAGAAAATTTTGGACTTTTTACGAGTGCTGGAGCTATGGTAAATACAGGGGCGTCTGGTGTATTTGGCGATATTGGTTCAAATGCTGGTGCTATTAGTGGTTTTGCTTCTGCAGTTCATGTTGGATCTGTGCATAATACAGGTCCTATAACTGCAACTGCCAAAGATGACTTAGATTTCGCCTATGCTCAGCTTATGGCATTACCAAGTGCAATTTCTCACGCGCCAGCTTTTGGATCTGGAGAGACTCTTTTACCTGGAGTTTATTCTATTGCAGGAGCAGGATCTTTAACAGGAACTATTACCTTAGATGGTGGTGGTAATAATGATGCATATTTTGTTTTTAAGATTGGAGGGGCATTTTCAGCAGCTGCAGAATCAAAAGTAATTTTAACTAATGGAACGCGGCGTTGCAATGTTTTTTGGATTGCTGGAGCTGGAGTTTCCACAGGGGCTATTACTATAGCAGCTGCTAGTAACCTTAAAGGAACATTCATTTCTCATGCTGGAGCTTGTAGCCTTGCAGCAGGTGCAATTATAGAGGGCCGATTGCTTACTACTGCCGGTTTAATTAGCACGAATGTAGGTACAACCTATGTGATAATAGATGATGAAAACCCTATTGTGGTTACACAAGACGTAACTGTTGAGTTAGATACAAACGGAGACGGAAGTATTACTGCTGCAATGATTGATGATGGATCTAGAGACAATTGTGGAATTGCCACGATGGTTTTAGACATTTCTACGTTTAATTGTAGCAACATTGGAACAAACACGGTAATCTTAACGGTAACAGATGTTAACGGAAATGTATCAACTGGAACAGCAGTTGTAACAGTAGTTGATAGTGTGATTCCAACGATAGCAACTTTAGGTCCAATAACAGTAGATTCAGATACGGGTGTTTGTACTTATGCGAGTTCACAGTTAACGGCACCTAGTGCGAGTGATAATTGTACCGCAGTTACGGTAACCCGTTTACCAGTTAGTTTATCATTAGGATCAAATTCGGTAACATGGACAGCAACAGATGGATCAAGCAATACAAATACATCAACGCAAACAGTAATAGTAGAGGATAATGAAGCACCTTCATTGACTGCTGTTTCGGATATCGATGAAAATTTAGATGCAAATTGTGATTTCAGTATTCCAGATTATACAGGTTTAACAACGGGTACAGATAATTGTGGAACAGCAACTGTAACACAATCGCCAACTGCAGCCACAGTAATTAGTGGACACAATACAGTGCAAACCATTACTCTTACTGCTG
>Ga0307488_10000236_pt1 | contig 43278 bp, 38 predicted proteins | sample SB02metaG_FD_202248 | JGI IMG/M metagenome (GOLD analysis project Ga0307488, IMG submission 202248) | Sea-ice brine microbial communities from Beaufort Sea near Barrow, Alaska, United States - SB 0.2 | ecosystem: Environmental > Aquatic > Marine > Coastal | place: USA: Alaska | collected... | reverse complement strand
CGAATGTGTTTGACAACGGCCAAGATGTTTACGTCACACACCGGAATAATGGTCAATTTTATGCGACCCAACTCAATAGCGATGACACTTCGCAAAAGAATAAATGGAATGACGGCCATGGCATGGCCAATCGCTGGACCTTCTCCAATATATTTGGCGGTGACCGCGAGCTATATGTTACCCACCGCAACAACGGTCAATTTTATGCGACCCAACTGAATAGCGATAACACTTTGGACAACTATAGATGGAGTGGTGGCCATGGCATAGCTAATCGCTGGCGTTTTGCAGATATTTTTGGTGAGGGACGTGGTGTATATGTTACCCACCACAACAACGGTCAATTTTATGCGACCCAACTCAACAGCGATGAAACTTTAGAAAACTGGAAATGGACCGGCCACGGAACCGCCCACCGCGTGGATTTTGCAGATATTTTTGGCGAGGGTCGACAGGTTTATCTCACTCATCGTAATGATGGGAGCTTCTATGCGACTCAGCTCAATTCCGATGATACGGTTGTAAACTGGGAATGGGTAAAAAAAGGTCATGGTATGGGTAATCGCTGGTTTATGGCCGACATTTTTGGGGAGGGTAGGCAGGTTTATGTGACCCACAAAAATAATGGGAATTTCTACGCCACTCAGCTCAATATCGATGGTACGGTTGAAAACTGGGAGTGGACAGGAGGGCACGGTGTTTCTAATCGTGCAGTTTTTGTTGACTTCTACGGTACCGGTCAAATGGTCTATGTAACCCATAACAACAACGGTACCTTTTATATTACACGCTTGAACAAAGACGAAACCGTCAACAATTCGATAAGTAAAGGCCACGGTGTCTCCCACCTCTGGGATTTTGCCGATATTTTTGGTATTGGTAAAAAGAGCTATGTCACTCATCGTAACAGCGGTGAATTCTACTCAACACAAGGTAACCCATAAGGTACCGGTTCACGCCGGTATATAATTATGCCGGCGTGACCCCATATATTCATGGACATACATATGGCTTACCGCTTAAAAGTGCCTTTTACTGATATCGAAATTATGCAAACGGGTCAGCCCAAACGCGGCGACATAGTGGTGTTTAATTCTGAGAAAGCCGGTAATAGATTGGTTAAAAGATTGATTGGTGAGCCGGGCGATAGCATAGCGATGTTTGATAAGAAACTGATGATCAATGGTAAACCCATCCTCTACGAAGATAACAAACATGCACGTCGCAAAACCGAGTATTTAGAGAATGTTGCGCATCTTGTGCAATTGATATCCGGAGCTGAAGCCCGTGATAATTTTGCTGAAGTGGCAGTGCCACAAGGGCATTATTTAGTGTTGGGTGACAACAGAAATAATAGTGTAGATTCGAGGTACTACGGATGTGTGCCAGCCATAGAAATTCAGGGCAAGGCGAATAAAGTGTTGGTATCTCTGGATCCTGAAAACTATTCTTTACCTCGTAAAGAGAGATTCAATAAGCCGTTGATTTAGCTATAAAATATCAGGGTGGTTTGCTGTTGATATGTTTTTTTAGAGAGCATACACATTGAAATTGAGGGGTGAAATGTGCTCCCATTGGTCTTTAAAGTAGTACATTTGTCATGATACCCACCTTTGATTCCCACTTTACTCCCACCTTTTAAATTTCAACATAACGTCTATGGTGTTCAATGTACTCTTTCTCGCCTGTGCTTTTTATCTCAGATTTAATGTTGCATGAGACTTAATAAACCACGAGAAACTTAACATAGCTATGGGTAATGTTTACCTATAGCGGATGTAAATGTAGCCCATCAGTACATTCCCATATACTGACCTCTATTACGACTCAATATGTCGAATAATCCACCCTAAACATAACCCAAAAAGGAATATTAATGAGAATATTTGGAATTGTCCTGCTTAGCATCACTTTATTCATCAGTTTCAATGGCAACAGTGCTCATCACGGTGACGCAAATTCCCATCAAAAAGCAGTCTTGGTGACAGGCTCCAACTCGGGCCTTGGATTAAGCATGACCCAAGAATTGAGTAAAAATGGCTTCTATGTTTACGCTGGGGTTTTACATAAAGACGAAATGAAAGCAATGAGTGCGATGGACAATGTTACCGCTGTGCAATTTGATGTACGCAACCAAGCTGAAATTGACGCAGCGGTTACCTTCGTTGAAGTTCAAGGGCGCGGCTTATATGGGCTAATAAATAATGCCGGCATTAACGTTTTTGGCCCGTTGTTAGAAGTGCCAGTAGAGCAACTACATTACCAGATGGATGTTAATGTTTACGGCCCGGTGCGAGTCACTCAAGCATTTGCACCGCTGATAATCGAGAATAAAGGTCGTATAGTCACTACGGGTTCTGTCGCTGGCATTATCACTCCCCCTATATTTGGGGCTTATAGTATGAGTAAACATGCAATTGAGGCTTTTAACGACACGCTTGCTATAGAAATGGCGCGCTTTGATGTCAGCGTGCATGTCATTGAGCCAAGTACCTATAAATCGAATATAGGCGTTGCGGCGAAAAAACTAATGGATGACGCCAACTATTGGACTGAAGACACGGCATATCCTCAAGAGCTTGCTTATTTGCTTGATGCTTTGACCAAAATAGACCAACAACCAGACCCAGCCCCAGTAGGTAAAGCGGCGCTACATGCTATGCAAAGTAACGCACCTAAAAGTCGTTATATGGTGACAGGAACAGTGGCCCAAGCTGATCGAGTTTTGCGTCGTCAAATTAGCAAAATGCTAGAACTTAATAATGGGCAAGTTCACCAGTTTGATCGTATTGGGTTGATTGACATGCTTGATGAAGAAATCGCTAAAGGTTCAAAAAATACACCTGCTTCAAAATAACCTGAATACTTAGCAAAACGAAATATTCCTGCTATGCGGCAGACTGATTTCGGTGTGCCGCGAAGCAGGAATAGATGTTTGGAGTGTATTATTTTTATCTAGTCAAACAGCTAAGCTGTTTCTAGCTGCAAATTATAGCCAGAATATTTACGCATATTAATAACACGGTCCCCATCCAACATAAGATATTGACCTTTAATGCCCAGTAGCGTGCCTTCAAAGCCCAGTTCTTTATCTAAGTTGATAGACTTCACTTTTTCGGGGTATTGCTCAACAGGATAATGAATATCTATGGCTTGGGTATTGGTGATATCGATAGCCTGAAAGCCATACTCTTCAATAATGTCGTCTAAATCAGCTTCAACTTGTTCCAGAAGTGATTCTTTTAGCGCGGCTAAATCGACTTGTTCGGGCTGGCTTTTGAGCATAGTGCGCCAATTGGTTTTGTCTGCAATATGCTCTTTAAATACCATCTCAACCAAGCCACTGGTTAACCTATTTTGTACCCGCATGATAGCAATGGCCTGAGTGGCACCTTGATCTATCCAGCGGCTAGACACCCCATCAGTAACATGGCGAGTAATACCTACTTTTATGGTGCCTGTGTTGGCTAGATAGACAAAATGGTCTGACAGGCAGTTAGCTTCGCCCCAAGCTGGTTCGCGGCAAGTGCCTTGTTCGTAATGACATAGTTCTGGTTTGATAATACAGGTATCACACTGTGCTAATTTCATTAGACAGCGATAACAGTATCCTTGATTAAAGCTCTTTTTGGTTTTTGTTGCACAATGCACACAATGTATCTCGCCACCATAGATAACCTTGATTGATTGGCCAATCAAAGCATTCATATTAATGTTGTTATCGCCAATGGGCAGAGCATATTGCGCAATATTGTTTGAATCAGTACTCACACTCATCTTGCGGGTGTTGCCTTGGTACAAGGTCATATAATTTATCCAACAATGGTCACAATAAGGTTGTGGCAAATTTAACACAGACCTATAGGGAAGCAAAAAATATCAAACAGTATGATTTTTATATTGATTTTTCCTTGTTTTTTGCTCATCTTATCCCAAGCTCTATTATTAGATGTTGTTCTCTCATATGTCGGAGAGATTTTCATCAAAACGTTCTCAGCCAAAGCAAAAGCAGTGAGGTTTGGTTAACCAAATACACTGGTTTAACGCACAATGGGGATGTTTTGAGGAAAACCTTGGGGCTGAAGTCTTTGTTCGCTTGATTTGTTTAGAATGACTAAACTTCAGGATGGGCGCCGCGCAATTGATGCGTCGGAATAGAAATAAATGATCTCAGTCTCGGCGATGTATGAGGGAGCAAGAGGCCCTCGACAATAAAAATGTAATCAGAGCAAAGAGGAAAATCTATGAAAATAAATGTTTCAGGTCATCATTGTGAAATCTCAGAGTCAGTGAAAGAAGATATTCATCAAAAGTTCTCTAAAATAGCCAGCCATTTTCCTACCCTTATCGCCATAGATATCATCGTGACTAAAGAGCACGGTGAGTTTAGTGCCGAGGTTGCCACTAAATATGAAGGGACCAGTATTGCGGTAAAAGGCAAAGGTGGGGTGATGTACCCGGCTATATCCCAAGCAGGTAAAAAATTAGATGCAGCACTTAAACATCGTAAAGGACAGTTAAAAGGTGATTTGCATGAAAAACCCAGTGTGACTACCCCTGAAATTGCCCATGAAATTATTCAGGGTATGGATCTAACCTAGCCACTAATAGTTTTACCCAACGCGCTCAGGTTAACATTCATAATCTGAGCGCCATTCTAAAACATCAAATTGATACTTTCACAATTGCTAGCTTTTTTATTGCCATTCTCTGCACCATATTTGTACCTCATATGTACCCCATGTGTACCTTTTTCACCCAACATCAGCCGCCACGTCGCGATAGATAGATAAATATTTAGAATAGACAAAGCGACAGTGCCTAGTTGTTTTATCTATTCGCTCTTCTTAGCATTTTCTGTTTGGGGTAACATATTGACAATCAGTCAATGTTACAAACAAAACGGATGCCAGCTATCGATGTTTTAGCGCAGCTTAAAGAGTATTTTGCGGGCCACTCATTACATAAATTACACACCGTGCAATCTCTTTGGAGTGGCTATGGGGACGTTTCACGATATGTAAGCCCAAGACTCAACACTACTTTTATTGTTAAACATATTTCCCCCCCCCCACGAATCCGGTTCACCCTAAAGGTTGGAATACGCAATCCAGCCATCAACGTAAATTGCATTCCTACCAAGTTGAAGCAAATTTTTATCGAGATTACGCACCCTTATGTGATGAGTATTGCTTGGTACCTGAACTGTTGGCAGCGTTTTCAGAAAACCAACAACAGATAATAGTTTTACAATATTTAGACCAAGGGGGATTTTCGCTGCGTAAAGATCAAGCCAGCATGGCTGACGTGGCATTAGGTATCAAATGGTTGGCCTATTTTCACGCTAGATTTTTACAACAAGACCATTGTGACCTTTGGCGTATTGGCATCTGGCTACACGTCAAGATGAGTTTGAGGTGATGCAGGCAGGTCAACTCAAAGATGCTGCTCAGGCTTTAGACACCGCATTGAACCATGCCCACTTTCAAACGCTGGTGCACGGTGATGCGAAGTTGGCTAATTTCTGTTTCCCTGATAACCATGGCGCTAACAGATTAGCCGCAGTGGATTTCCAGTATGTGGGTCAAGGCATAGGCGTAAAAGATCTTGCTTATTTTCTAGGTGCTTGTCTTAATCAAGATGATTTATTTAAACATGAACAATGTTTATTAGATGCGTATTTTTTGCATCTCAAAGATGCACTTTATCACTATCAGATTGACGTGGATTTTATGCCATTACAGCAAGAGTGGCGCACCTTATATCCTGTAGTGTGGGCCGACTTTTATCGGTTCTTATTAGGCTGGAGCCCCGGCCATTATAAAATTAATCCTTACATGCACAGGCAAACCGATATGGCGCTAGCTATGTTAGTCAACTTAAAGGGATCAAGATGAAAACGAATATTATGACTTACTTAACACTATTAGTTAGCCTGCTTATTTTTGATGGCATCTGGTTAGGTTTAATTGCAAAGGACGGTTATCAGCAGGCGATGGGGCATATTATGCGAGAGCAAGTCATCATTTGGCCTTGGATTGTGTTTTATCTGCTGTACCCATTGGCGATGTTGATTTTAGCCATCAAGGTGCAACTAAGGACACAGTCTAGATTTTACTTTCTATGGCGAGGTTTTGTTTTAGGTGCAGCCGCTTATGGTACTTACAACTTAACCAACTATGCACTAGTAGTAAATTGGCCTCTTGCTATTACGATTAAAGACTGGCTCTGGGGGGCTATTTTGACCTCAAGTTGTACGATGCTGGGAGGACATGTGTGGTTAAAATGCACATTTCATAGTAAAGCTAAATGATATCCAAGCAGGCTAATGCTGCTCGACTAATCAGTCATATTAAAAGTGCTATAGGCGCTAACTTATTACCTGGTTTATGGTTACAGCTGTTCGCTTTAACGATTGGCTTAAGTTATTTTTATTGGCCTGCATCCCAGCAAACCTTTCAATTTCTTGCTGACTTAAAGGCAGAATATGGTGCTGTGTATGCTGTTATTTCTACTTCAATATTCGGTGGTCTGTTACCTTTTTTATATTTGTTTCTAAGTGGCAAAATTCGATTTCTACCTTTCACACAACTGCTTTTTTATATCATTATATGGGCAGCGTTGGGTGGGTTAATCAATGGATTTTATGGCTTTCAAATTGTGTTGTTTGGTGAAGGGACCGACTGGCTAACCATATTGAAAAAAACGTCGTTTGATCAATTTGTATTTTCAGTTTTTGTCACCTCACCACTTATTGCGTTGGCTTTTTTATGGAAAGATCAGCAGTTTAATTGGCAGAAAACAAAAATACATTTTGATGACCTTATCAAGGTGCAAATTCCTACTACAATAGTGACCACTTGGATTATTTGGATACCTGCAGTGAGCCTCATTTATATGATGCCCAGTAATCTACAAATTCCGTTGTTTAATCTGGTGTTATGTTTTTTTGTGTTGATACTGGCTATTTTGAATGTGGATGACAAGTAGGTATCCATAGCATTAAATAGGCACGTGACAAAAGGGGCTGAATGTCTATGTGTGCAAATAGAACTTTGCGCAATTAAATACTTTGCTACCTATTTTAAAAACTAAATTCACTAGCAAAAGCATTCCGCAATAACTCAATTTTGGCTAATTCTCTTGGTCTTTTTTTATTAACCAATGATAAGTTAAATTGATAAGTACGCAGGCTGGGCTGGATGATACGTATTTCTCCCTGACTTAATTCTTTTTGAATATAACTCTGTGGCATAAATCCTAAATATTTTCCTGAAAGTATCATCGCTTTTCGAGTATCAAATTGATAAGCCTTGGCACAAAGATTTAGTTGTTGTAGTTGCTGCCTGCCAGCCATATCAATATCAATTCCTGGATGAATAGCCGCGAATGAGGCTAAGTCATTATTACTTATTTCACTATCTAGTTTATTGAAACATATATGTTTTTTTCCACAACATAGGTAGATTGATTCACTAAATAAAGGGGCGTAATTTAGAGCTTCCACTTGTTGATATCCTGGGAAAATACCCATGTGAGCTTTATCTTTGAGCAATAACTTTTCAATGTTTGAAATTGAATCACCATCTAGAACTACATGTAAACTAGGCGAGCTTTCATGTACAAATTCAATAATTCTGGCGAGTTTTAGTTGTTTTTGCTCATCTAACTGATCAGCACACAATATTACCAACTCACCACTGAGTTCCTTACTCAAAGTACCTACTAATAATGAGAAATCGTTCAACGAATCAAATAAATTTATCACTGCACGATAAACAGACTGACCGTCCTCAGTGAGAGAAAAACCACCTCGACCCCGCAAACATAGCTTTAGCTTCATACGGGTTTCTAAATTCGACATATGAACGCTGATAGTCGAACGGGTTATACCTAAAGAATTTTCAGCCGCTGCGAATCCTCCATGTTCAACCACAGAGATAAAAATACGCAACAAACGCAAATCATATTCGGTAATAGATTTTGGGATGATGGATGTTGTCATAGGATTAACAATGTTTGGTCTAATTAAAACATAAGGAGTAATGTTTAGTATTTAACCTGATATGTAAATGTTGTTCAATAGCTAATATACAATGACGCGGAGTTGAACATGCAAGACCTTAAAGAATGTGGAATACAGGATACCCAGTTAGTTAAACAAAGTTCTTACATTAACGGCATTTGGCACAGCAGTGATTCACAGATACCGGTAATTAATCCTGCAAATGGCAATGAAGTGGCACTCGTTAGCAATGCAGGTGTTGTGGAAACAAAACTTGCAATAAAAGCAGCAAAAAATGCATTAAAAATGTGGTCCTCAAAATCAGCGAATGAAAGAGCCAGTTTGCTGCGTAATTGGTTTAGCTTAATGATGCATCATCAAGATGACTTAGGGCGAATATTAACCCTAGAGCAAGGTAAACCTGTTGCTGAAGCCAAAGGTGAAATTGCTTATGGCGCCGCTTTTATTGAATGGTTTGCTGAAGAAAGCAAACGTGTCTACGGCGATACTATTCCTGCACCTTCTGGCGATAAACGCATTATTGTGATCAAACAACCTGTAGGTGTAGTGGCTTCCATTACGCCATGGAACTTCCCTAATGCGATGATTGCCAGAAAGGCTGCCGCTGCTTTGGCCGCAGGTTGTACCTTCGTTGTTCGTCCCGCTATTTTAACACCACTTTCTGCATTAGCCATGGCTGAGCTTGCAGACCGCGCAGGCATACCTGCAGGTGTATTCAATGTAGTGGTGGGTAATGATTCCAGTGGTATGGGTAAAGTATTAACCCAACATCCTGATGTGGCTAAGTTTACTTTTACTGGCTCGACCCCAGTGGGGAAAATGCTGCTCAATCAATGCGCTACATCAGTTAAAAAAGTATCTATGGAATTGGGGGGCAATGCCCCGTTTATTGTATTCGATGACGCTGATATTGATGCTGCTGTGCAGGGGGCATTGGTATCGAAATATCGCAATGCAGGGCAAACCTGTGTGTGTACCAATCGTATTTTTGTACAAAAAAAGGTACATAAATCTTTTACCGAAAAATTTACCGCTGCTGTGGCTGAATTAGTTTTAGGTGAAGGTTTATCTGTTGGTGTGAGTATTGGCCCGATGATTTCAAGTAACGCGGTCAATGATGTGCATACTTTAGTCGAGGATTCTATTGCCGCTGGAGCCAAATTGGTACTCGGCGGTAAGCGCGACACAATGGGTGATACTTTTTATCAACCTACTATTCTCACCGATGTTACCAACGACATGCCTATTGCTAAAAATGAAATATTTGGCCCCGTATCTCCCATTATTGTTTTTGATGATGAAGAGCAAGTGATAGGGATGGCAAATGATACTGAGTATGGCTTGGCCGCTTATTTTTATGCCCGTGATATTGGTCGAATTTGGCGTGTTGCAGAAGGGCTTGAATACGGCATGGTAGGTATTAACGAAGGTATTATTTCAAATGCGGCTGCCCCTTTTGGTGGCGTCAAACAATCGGGTAATGGCCGCGAAGGTTCAAAGTATGGTTTAGATGATTATTTGGAAATTAAATATTTATGTATGGGTGGCCTAGATAAATAAATAAGAAAATCGGCAAATAATCGCAACAGCTTTTAGACCGTTTTAGTGAGTTAGGTAAAGAATATGACAAATAAAAATTTACAAGCAAGAAAGAGTCAAGTCATCGCCCGTGGACAAGGTAACGTGTATCCAGTGTATGTGGAACGTGCTAAAAATGCAGAGGTCTGGGACATTGAAGGCAATCGTTACATTGACTTTGGTACAGGTATTGCGGTGTGTAATACTGGACATAGTCATCCTAAAATTATTCATGCTGTAAAAGAGCAGATTGATAAATTCAGCCATACATGTGTAATGGTTAACCCCTATGAAGTAGCAGTCGAGTTAGCTGAAAAGTTAACCGCTATTGCCCCAGGTAACTCTCAGAAAAAAGCCATTTTTGTTTCAACTGGTGCTGAAGCTGTGGAAAACTGCGTTAAAATTGCCCGAGCATATACAAGCCGCCGCGGGGTTATTGCGTTCAATGGCGGTTTCCATGGTCGTACAAATTTAACCATGGCGTTGACGGGTAAAATCACCCCATATAAAAATTTATTTGGGCCCTTTTCTGGTGATGTTTTTCACGCACCTTTCCCAATGGCATGCCATAACGTCACTGTTAAAGAGTCACTTAAGGGTCTAGAAAACTTATTTAAAGTGGATATTGCACCCAGTGATGTGGCGGCAATAATTGTTGAGCCCATTCAAGGCGAGGGTGGTTTTTATCAAGCTCCGCCTGAGTTTTTACAAGCATTACGTAACATCTGTGATAACCACGGAATTGTATTGATTGCCGATGAAATCCAAACCGGGTTTGGCCGCACAGGTAAAATGTTTAATTTTGAATATTCAGATGTAGAGCCTGATTTGATTACAATGGCAAAAGGTATAGCTGGCGGTTTCCCTATCGCAGCGGTTGTGGGTAAAAGTGATATCATGGATGCCCCGCTTCCCGGTGGTTTAGGAGGTACTTATGGTGGTTCTCCCGTGGCCTGTGCTGCGGCCTTAGCTGTTTTAGACATTATAGAAGAAGAAAATCTGGTGCAACGTGCAAATGAGATTGGGGTGTTATTTAATCAGCGTCTCACTGTATTGCAACAGCAATACCCAGAGATCATTTTAGATGTGCGAAATAAAGGGGCTATGATCGCTATAGAATTAATATCTAATGGTGATTCGCAGCAGCCTAACACCCGATTAACCCAAGCGATTATTGCTAATGCCGCGCAGCACGGTTTGATTTTATTAGCCTGTGGTTTCTACGGCAATGTGATTCGCTTTTTACCCGCATTAACCATAAGTGATGAAATAATCAGCGAAGGACTGGATAACTTTAGCCGTTTATTTTCTAGCATGACTGAATAGGTTATGTTGTCAGCCTAAACATTAAGATTAGTGATGTCATGAACAGCCGTTTAATTCATATTGAACCGAACCAAGAAGATAGCCTGCAAAGTCAAATTCGCCAGAAACTGGTGGAGGGGATTTTAGTCGGCTCTTTTGCGGCTGGCAGCAAATTACCCTCTTCTCGTAAATTAGCCAAACAATTAGAAGTGTCGCGCAATACAGTCGTTTTAGTGTTCCAAGCGTTGATTGATGAAGGTTATTTAGAAAGTCGTGAACGCAGTGGTATTTATGTCACCTCACATGTTGAACATGGCAAGGTCACTGTCAGTTACCCTGGGAGCTTTGATACCAATTCAAATATTAATAACCATCGTTTTAAGGGGGCCATAGCCACCACAAATGAATCTTCATGTCCTTCAGATTGGCGACGTTTTGCTTATTCGTTTATCGATGGTAAATACGACTCTTCACTGTATCCGGTAAAAGAATGGCGAGAAGCAAATAACAAATCCAATGCAACGCGCGAGATTTATAAATGGTCAGAAACCCAAGGTAAAGAAGATGATCCTATGTTGTTGGATGAGATCCGTACCAAAATCTTACCACGAAGAGGAATACAAGCGGGGCGCGGCGAAATTCTTATCACCGCGGGCAGCCAACAGGCGCTATATTTGCTAACACAACTTTTTGTGGACAGTGATGTCAACGTGGCTGTGGAAGAGCCTGGTTATCCTGAAATGCGAGAATTGTTAACTAATAAAGGCGCAAACCTTGTTTATCAACCCATTGATGATCGCGGTATTGTAGTTAATGAGTATTTAGATAACTGCGATATTGTCTACACGACACCTAGCCATCAAACGCCAACCAGTATTACTATGTCAATGGCACGTAGAGACGAGTTACTCAAAAAAGCCAACCAACAAGATCTGCTCATTATTGAAGATGACTTTGAATTTGAAAGTAACTTTTTAGGTCAGCCACATCCGGCACTGCGCAGTTTAGATAAAGACAATCGCGTAGTGTACGTATCCTGCCTATCCAAAGTATTGTCTGCGGGGGTGCAAATAGGTTTTATTGTTGCTGATAAAAATGTGATATCTGAGTTAAAAAAACTCAGAAAACTGATGATGCGTAATCCGCCATTAAATAACCAGCGTACTGTGGCTTATTTTCTGTCATTAGGCTATTACGACTCTTATATGATGCACTTGCACAAAGTGTTTTTTGAACGCTGGCTGACCTTAAGAGAAGCCCTTAATATTTATCTGCCTAATTGTATTGATACTGGACCTATTCAGGGAGGTACGGCTTATTGGGTAACGGGACCTAAGCAGCTGGATGGTGAATATTTAAGAAAAAAATCGGCAGAATTAGGCATATTAATTGAGCCAGTTAAACGTTATTTTGCCAAACAAGACCATCCTGAAAATTGTTTTCGGTTGGGTATTACCAGTATTCCGAATGAAAAAATAAGAGAGGGTGTAAGAAAACTTGCAGAGCTTATTCACTTGTTAACCGCGGAATTTGAAGAAAAATTATCTAATGCTAAAGGTAAACTATTGAGCAATAAAGCATTAATACAAATATTGCCTGATATACAGCTTGAATGCCAAATGGTCTATGGAGTGCCATGTATCATTGAATTGCTGGCCGATGGATCTATGCGTGGCCGCACTGGTGGAAAAGATAAAGAGATAGATTGTGGCCGGTGGTGGATCGAAAACGGCATGTTTTACCGTCAATGGCAGTTATGGGGGTATGGAGAAACGAAGGGTTTTTACGTCATAATGGATGGTGATGAGATGAAATGGTTTGATCAACATTATTGTTTTGTAAGGCAACTTGACCTCAAAGGTTACAATAATCGAAATCTGGACCCATAATCGTGATAGAACTGGTACTACCTAGAGTAGGAATTATATTAGAAAGTAAATATCACTAAATCATAAAGTCACTATTAAGGTGACGTAGAGTGAATATTTATGAGTCATTTCTCAATTGCTGGACTTCAATTAGACCTATCTACAGGTGATAATCTTGACGTTATAGCAAAAGAAATAATTAAAACTAAAAAGCGTTTTCCATGGCTAAACATGATTGTTCTAAGTGAATTGAGCAGCTATGGACCTGAAAAGAAATACGCTAGCTCTGTCCCTAGTAAAGCAGAACAATTCTACAGCCAATTAGCTAAACAACATGATGTTTGGCTGATCCCCGGCTCTATGTATGAACAAGCAGGGACTGAGATTTTCAACACCACTACTGTTATTAATAACAACGGTGACATAGTTGAAAGATATCGAAAAATTTATCCTTTCTATCCCTACGAAGAAGGTGTGTCATGCGGACAAGACTTTGTTGTTTTTGACGTGCCTCAGGGGCGAATTGGCGTGGCAATTTGTTATGATCTCTGGTTCCCTGAAGTGGCTAGACAACTAACCAGTATGGGCGCAGAGGTGCTTATTTATCCAACCTTAACCGGCACCATTGATCGGCCAATAGAACTGGCAATGGCACAAGCAACGGCAGCGACTAACCAAAGTTATGTGTTTGCTATTAACACGGCAGGGCAGCTTGGAAACGGTCAATCCATTGTGGTTGGACCTGAAGGCAACATTATTTATCAAGCAGGCGTTGGCTTTGAAATCATTCCCATAGAGATTGATTTTAACTTGGTGCGTCGTAACCGAGAGCGGGGCTTACATAATTTAGGCCAGCCACTTAAAAGTTTCTCACAGAATCAAATAACATTTTCAGTCTATGCAGACAAAGCCCCAATAGAAGCGGTTTTGGAAGAGCTTGGCCCTTTAGACATTCCTAAAATAAACAACAAATAAAAATTGAAACTGGACCCAACACAAGTGCAGAACTGGTACTACGAAAAAAATAAAGTCTAGTTTAATCTCAAATGACAGGCTAAAAAAACAACAAACTATCTGGAGCCACATATGAAACAAGCCACCTTTAACAAGTCAATAATTGCCAGTGCAGTGAACACCGCATTAGTGCTTTCGCTTGCATCATTTTCTGTTCACAGCGCAGAAAAAGAAGATATAGAGGCAAATGAATTTGAAAGAATAGAAGTAACAGCCACTCACCGTTCAGTGTTGCAAGAAGAATTACCTTTCAATATTTCATCTGTTTTAGGTGGTGATATCGAAGGCCATAATATCAGTGACAGTGCTGAGTTATTAAGAACTGTGGCTGGGGTGACCCTGATAGACAGGGGACACCGTAACGGCGGTACTGCAAATAGTATGGTGGTAAGAGGAATTAATGTTGATAGTGGTGTGTCTGGCGCCAATGTTGGGCAATCAACTGCACCTACTGTTTCAACCTATGTTGATAGCACCCCCATTTTTGCCAACTTTTTGTTAAAGGATATTCAACGGGTTGAGATTTTACGGGGACCTCAAGGAACCTTGTACGGATCGGGTGCATTAGGTGGAACCGTGCGGTATATCATGAATAAACCGGATACAGATCTAACCGAAGGCAGCTTTAAAGCAGACATTGGTCAAACCGATGGTTCCGATGGTAATAACCTTTCTTTTGATGGCATGATTAATATACCTGTTACCGATAAATCGGCTTTTAGGTTTGTTTTTGCAAAGGTAGATAATGACGGTGTGATTGATCAACCCAAAATTTATCAATTAGACGACGCGGGTATCCCACTGGTAGAAGCCGACGATGGCAGTTGTCAAGGTGTCAACAGCGGAGGGTTAACCTCTGATGAAATATTGGTAAACGGTGCTTGTTATGAAAGTAAAACAGATGTTGATAGTGTAGATATCACCTATTTAAAAGCTGCTTTTAGTTCTGAAATAACTGACGATATAGATTTACTGTTAACGTATCACAATCAAAGTGATGAAGTAGGTGGCCGTCGTGCAGTGACTAACGGTGCCGATTACGACGGTAATCCATACGCTGAATTTGATAATGGTTCTGCCTTATTAGAACAATCAGAGCGGGATGTTTCACTGGTGAGCTTAGAAGTGTCAGCTGATCTGGGTTTTGCCACTCTCACCTCTAATACATCGCAATATGATCACGACGGTAACGGCTGGCGTGACAATACCGGTTTGTGGGTTTCAGGTGGCCGTGACTGGTATAATGCATGGTACACAGGCAATCCTAGACCTGCATCACACGTAGAAGCAGGATTCGACGAGAGCGCTTTTGTACAAGAATTCAGATTGATGTCAAACAATGATGGGGATGATAAGTTTGATTGGATAGTGGGGGCTTATTATATGGATCAAGAACGTCAAACCAACAATTTCAGCCATTTACGGGGTTTAGAAGAATATGGTGAAGCGTGTATCGCCCTTGGTAACCCTGACAATTGTTCATCTTGGTGGGTAGGTGCTGAAACCGATAAAGACCTTACCTATATTCGAGATGAAAAATTTGAAGATATGGCCATATTTGGAGAGTTTTCTTATCATGTCTCAGATGAATTCACCATCACCACTGGGGCGCGTTGGTTTGACAATACTTTAAAAAACAATACAGCTATTGATGCCTATTATGGTCAACCCAGAGTGGTGCCATCTATTGCTTTTCCAACTCAAGAAGAAGATGACATTTTACTGAAATTTAATCTTTCTTATGATGTGTCAGATGAAATGATGACGTATGCGACATATTCAGAAGGTTTTAGACGTGGAGGGTCAAATGCGATCCCAACCGATGGTCCTTTTGCCGAGTTGAATCCAGAAAAAGCCGAGTTATTTAATAAAGACACGGTTAAAAACTACGAGATTGGAGTGAAAGGGTTTACCGGTCGAATTTCTTATTCAGCTGATATTTATATGGTGAAGTGGGATGACCCGCAGTTTAATACCGGCACTGCTTATTGGTCCTTTTTTATGGCTCAAAATGGTCAAAGCGCTGAAACCAAAGGTTTAGAGGCAGAAGCTAGTGTAGCCGTGACTGATCAATTGAATATGCGCGTCAGTTATTCGTATACCGATGCTGAATTAACCGATGATTTGATCCAACCTCAAAGTGAAGCGATTGTTGCCACTGCTGGAGCTCAATTACCCGGTGTGGCCGAAAATGTATTTTCGATTAGCCTAACCCACAACACAGAGGTGATGGAAGGTATTGAAATGATCACTCGATTGTCGGGTTATTACCAGTCTGATACTGTTAATCACATTTCAGTGAATAGTTCGATTTATGATGAATTTGATGGGTTTTCAATTTGGAATGCTTCGGTTCAGTTCTTAAAGGACGATTGGGCATTATCAATTTATGCAAAAAACTTGTTCAATGAAAAAGGCGTTACAGGTAGTTATCCAAGCACCTATTTATCAACAGATACGGGGGTTTTTGAAAACTACTACGGTAATAACCAAAAAGACTATATTGCACAACCTATGACCATAGGTGCATCATTATCCTATAAATTTTAATCGAAAATACACCGCCACGTTTTTCTTGGCGGTGTATCTCTTAGTGGACTAATTGCATGACATTATGCACTTCAGATATGAATCCGCCTTATTTATAAAAAGTTTAAATGCAACATTGATTAAGAATTTATGAAAAAAACGGCTCAAATGTCAGTCAAAGCCTTACTTGTTAATGGCTGGGAAGCGCTAAAAAAACAGCAACTAGAACATGCTATCAGTTTGAGTCAGCAACTTAATCAGCAGTATCCTAATCATAGTGAAGGTTGGTATTACACTGCCCAGGTCGCGATTAGTCTGAATAACAAACAGGCTGCTGAACAAAGTTTAAAAAACGCCTGTAAATTAGCCCCAGCTAATATCAGTCTCAAGATGATTTTAGCTAACTTTTATTTAAGCAATAATGACTTTAAACAAGCTAAAAGTTGGGCTCTTGAATTAGAAAAGTTATTGCTCAAAGCCGCAGAACACAATCAACTCGCTTTATTGTTTTCAAAGCTTAACCTTGTTGATCAAGCCATTAGCCATTATCGACAGGCCATTACCTTAGACAGTGAAAATCATGAACATTATTACAGCTTAGCGACTGTTCTGCGTTTTGCGGGTGACTTGGTCCTAGCTGAACAGCATTTAGATAAAGCGGTTGCTCTGGAGCCGCTGGACATTGATGCCCATGTGTTAAAGGTTGATCTAAGGAAACAATCACCCGAAAACAATGATATTGAACACTTATCTAAGTTATTGGCACAAGATTTAACGATTAAAGACCGTGTTCAAGTCTATTTTGCTCTAGCTAAATCTTACGAAGATTTAGCAGATTATCAACAATCCTTCGTTAATCTAGACCAAGGCAACAAACTAAGACGTAAACACATCAATTACCAAGTGAAAACCGATGCAGATACTATGTCTGATATTTGCCAAGTTTTTAATCCATTGTGGTGGAGCAGGCACAAAGATACCAAGTCAAGTGCTTCAAAATCCAGATCATCGATTACCCCCATTTTTGTGTTGGGTATGCCCCGTACTGGCTCAACATTAACTGACCGTATTCTCAGCGCCAGTGATAACGTATTTTCCGCGGGTGAGTTAGATAACTTTGCACAGCAGTTAACGATACAAGTGAATAAGCAGCTATCTCCATCAGAACGCTCAAAAAAGTCTTTTATATCGACTGCTAGCGAAATTGATTTTGCTCAACTGGGTAAAGATTATTTATCCTCAGTAACCACTCGATTTAGTGAGGCGGGTATTGGCGGTAAAACTAATTTTTTTATTGATAAGTTACCCTTCAATTACCTATATGTGGGGCTAATTAAAGCCGCGTTGCCAAACGCTAAAATTGTGCATGTGACACGCAACCCTATGGACACTTGTTATGCGATTTATAAAACCTTGTTTCAACAAGCTTATCCATTTTCATATCAACAACAAGAACTCGCAGATTACTTTATTTCCTATCAGAAACTTATGCAGCATTGGTCACAGCTAGCAGATTTAGACATTCATCAACTTAGTTACGAACAACTTGTTGTTGATCCTAAAGAAACCGGGAAAAAGCTATACCAGTTTTGTGGAGTAGACTGGCATGACCGTTATCTTGCACTTACATCGCAGCAAGGCATGGTTAATACTGCAAGTGCAAGTCAAGTACGACAAGATATCCATCAAGGTTCGCTGCAAAAATGGCAACACTATAAGCTGCAACTCGCGCCACTAAAAATACAATTAGAGAAGGCTGGGATTGTTTGCGATTAATTCAATTGACCTTGTTATGGCTGGTTATGGCAGTCTTTTTAGCCCACTCTGACAATGCTACCTCCCTTGAGCGAAAGCATTTAACCTATGCTCAACTTAGTGTTAGCTCACATGTCGACATAAACAAACCGTTATCATTAAACGCAATGATGGTTCCTGAGCAGCCAAACCCTTCCAAATTGCGTTTACAGGGCAGTTTTACTTTTTCACCAAAATTAGAGCTTTCGCACTTAGTAATAGTTGATGAAAGTGATGCTTATTATTTTGAACGTAAAACGAGACCTGATGCTTTTACGCCAGCGAGAGGTTTTTTACCTGATATATCGATAGACTTTGTGCAATCAGGGCAAAACATCATCCCAGTGAATCGGGCTTTGCAACTGAGCGAACATGCTCATTGGGATTATATACTTGGCGTAGGTGATATTTGGCAGGAACAGGATGACGGGGGTTACTCTCGTATATCTATGCCTTTTACTTTGGTGGAGAAAAATCAAAATTGTGTGCATAACGGCGCATTGAGTTTTTTAGTCAATGAGCAAGGCGAAACCACTGATTTTTACTATCAAATCAGCAGCGAAACGTGTCTCTATTATAAAGTCAACATGTGGGGGAAAGGTCAGGTCACTTTTACTGAAAACAACATAGTTGGCGCGAATAAAGTTGTGGATGAGTATCGTATTGAACAAAAAAATCGCCTCCCTACAGAGACTCTTAGTCATCTGAAACAACAGTATCCAGATATTGATTTAGATAATATTACTTTATCAAATTCGATATCTGCTCTGGATTTATCGAGTGTCGGGGTGATATTTAATGGCCAGCATTATGTGTCTGATTGTGTGACTCGGTTTGGCCTTTATCCATTTTGTTCGCAATTGGTCTTGCCATCATATTCAACCGCAAAATCCATTTTTGCAGGTATCGCTATGCTGTATTTAGAGCAGGCTTATCCCACAATTTTTCAGCAAAAGATTAGCGATTGGATAAAAGAATGCAACGAAGAAAAATGGCAGGGAGTGACTTTTGCTCATTTATTGAATATGAGCACAGGTAATTATCAGTCTACTGAGCATAGTGGTGATGAAGGCGCACCCCATAGCCAAGTATTTTTTAAAGCAAAAACACACCAAGAAAAATTAAATTATAGCTGTGGACAGTTTGCACACCAAATGCCAGCAGGCAATACGTTTGTTTATCACACCTCTGATACCTATCTACTTGGAAGCGCACTAAATTATTTTTTAAACGCCCAACTAAAAAAAACAGACCCACAAGCAACAACCACTGTCTTTGAGCATGTTTTCAAGGAGAAATTATGGCCCTTATTGCAATTAAGTCCCGTAGTGTTTACTCCCCAAAAAACAGCTGATGAAGTACAACAAGCCTTTACCGGTTATGGCCTGTTTTTCATGCGCGATGACATTGCCAAATTGACTCACTTTTTAATGGCTCAGACAAACCATCAAGATGGATATTTGTTTAGTCAACGATTCCACACAACATTACAGAGAAGTCTGACAGGTGACGAACTAAACACGCAGTATGCGTTTATTCGATATACCAATAGCTTTTGGAAACAGAATGTTAGTGATTATCTTGGTTGTGAAAATGCCACTTGGTTACCTTATATGTCTGGTTACGGGGGCATAGCCATCGTTTTAGCAAAACACAATATTCAGTATTACTATTTTAGTGACAGTAACCAACATAACTGGCGGGAGGCCATTAAAGAGTTAAATAAAATCACACCGCTTTGTCGGTGATAAACTTTTCCATTAAATTACCTTATAAAGGCTTGAATAATAATGACACAGATTACCCCTGATGCCGATAACGAAGCAACGCCACCGTTTGCCACTGGGACAAGAAGAGCTAAGGTTAAACAAAATGGAATGTTAGCCCGAATAATGCTGGCCTTTTTAACCACTGCTGGCATTTTTTATATTAATATCATGCCGGCTGTAGTGAGTGGTTTAAAAGAGGGGTTAGCTTTTACCAATCAACAAGCTGGTTTTGTAAGCTCCGCTAACTTATACGGTGCAGCTATTGGTGCATTAACAGCTGTTTTTTTAATTAAACGAATTAATTGGCGTGTATGGTCATATATCTTATTAATCAGTTTGATTGCGATAGACGGTATTTGTATCTTTATTGAAGATCCGACGTTTATGGTCGTTGTCAGGTTTATACATGGTTTAACCGGAGGGCTGCTAGTAGGTATAGGATTTGGTATCATTTCACGCACCACTGAAGCCGACAAAACCTTTGGTTATCTATTATTCATTCAATGGGGATTAGGTGGTTTAGGTTTGATGTTTCTACCTGAACTAGTTCCAAGTTATGGCACTGCGGCTTTATTTGTGTCTTTGATGACTTTTACCTTGGTCACTTTATTGATGATGCCATTTATTCCCCACTATAAAATAGAGCAAAGTCAATCCTCTCATCAGACTAAGACTTCGATGAATAAATCACTGCTTATTTTAAATCTTGTCGCCATATTTCTGTTTCAGGCCGCGAATATGGGATTATTTGCTTACATAATAGGGTTAGGGAAAGCACAAGGTTTGAGCATAGAATTTATGAGTCCTGCGTTAGCATCTGCAAGCTGGTTTGCATTACTAGGCCCGTTTTTAGTCATTATTATTGGTACTAAATACGGTCGAACCTTACCCTTAGTGACGTCAATTCTAATCACAGCCTTATGTAGTTGGTTGTTACATTACAGTGAAAGTTCTCAAGTTTATTTAGTGGCCAATATAATCATTGGAGTGACGTGGGCGTTCGCACTGCCTTTTATGTTTGGTATTTGCTCGGAACTAGATAAAGCAGGGCAATTAGCCGCTTTAGGAGGTTTTGCATCTAAAGTGGGGCTAGCAACAGGACCTATGGTGGGAGCAATTATATTGACGGGCGAAGAATATGATTTGGTCATCAAAGTCGCGGTTGTTGCGTTAATATTTTGCGCAATATCAGTAGTAAAACCAGCCAAAGTATTAGATGGGATGCGCTCTTAAATAACTGATCAACTTCAATTTTTGATAGGGGAATATTGTCCAGATATTGATAAAGCGCGTTGTGCACTAAATTTGCGTGCATGCAAAGTTCTCAGAATACTTTTTTATCAACTAACTGGCCTTGTGCGTTAATGGCTTGTTTTGACTGTTTAGCTCGGCGCTCACGTATGTTCTAACCAGCTTGGCGAGTCAAAAACAATCCCAGACACAGGATTCGCCCAGCGTATAAGCTCAAACGTATAGGTTAGGGGAAAACCAAAACAGAAAGATCAATAACATGACGCCAATGAATAGCGCTATTTTCATGGACATATCCACTCTTGTCACGGCAGGTTGTTGCTTGTTGGTGACGTTGCTCATCAATATCCTTACCCTAGAAACAGTTAGCTTGCAGCTCAGTATATGGTAGATAAATAAAGACCCGAAACAGTTTGATACTTATTACTTTGGCTTGCGTATCGTTATATGTCCCTAATGCCCCCATATTGAATCTACTGCTAAATTTAAGAGAGACACAGCTTGCAATCCCCTAAAACCAGCACCGTAATGAAATGGCTATTTGGCCAACTTCGGCCATACAAATCAAAAGTGGCTTTTGCTATTTCAGCATTAATTGTAGGCGCTGGGTCTTGGCTGTTACTAGGTCAAGGTATTAAAGCTGTGGTGGATGAAGGGTTTATTGCCAACAATGCTGACAAACTAGACCAAACTATGTTCATGGTCATGGGTATTGCCCTTGTAGGCAGCATGGCTGCTTATTTTCGATTTTACTGGATGATTTGGTTGGGAGAGAGGGTGAGCGCAGACATTCGCCAAAATGTGTATGGGCATTTGTTGACACTATCCCCTGCCTTTTTTGCCAAAACGCGAACCGGAGAGGTAATCTCTCGTTTTACCGCAGACACCACATTATTACAGTCTGTGGTGGGAATGGGGTTATCTATGGGGTTGCGCTCGAGTATTACTTTTATCGGCGCGTTATTTTTGATGCTCTTTTCTAGCCCAATGCTGACGTTATATGTATTAATTGCGGTGCCAATAGTATTACTGCCGATTAGAGTATTTGGGGCTAAAGTAAGATTACACTCCAAAAACAGTCAAGATAAGGTTGCAGACGTGGGCGCTTATGTAGATGAAACATTACATGAAATTCATACTGTGCAGGCCTATTCTCATGAAGAAATAGACAAGACATTGTTTCAATCGCGTATCGAAGATGTGATGGGGGCTGCGCAATTACGGATTAAATACCGGGCTTTACTGGTGGCATTTATCATGGCTATTAGTATTATTGCTATCACGTCAGTGGCATGGATAGGTGCACAGCAAGTATTAACTGGGGAACTGAGTGCGGGCGAACTCACTGCATTTATGTTTTACGCGGTGATGGCTGGCGGATCGGTGGCGACTATTAGTGAAGTGATTGGTGAAGTTCAAAAAGCAGCGGGTGCAAGTGAGCGTTTAATGGAACTGTTGAACACTCAAACCAGTATTCAGTCGCCGTTGTCTGCTATGGCTTTACCCAATAAAGTCAGTGGTAAGATTGAGCTACAAAATGTAAGTTTTTATTATCCCCAAGCCGACACTGTTTCGGTGATTAAAGACCTGAATTTGAACGTCAAAAGTGGTGAGCGTGTTGCTTTGGTAGGCCCAAGTGGGGCAGGTAAGTCGACGTTGTTTCAATTATTACTGCGTTTTTATGACGTCAGCAGTGGTCACATAAAATTAGAAAGCAAAGACATTAAATGTCTAGATGTATCTGCATTGCGAGATCAATTTGCGTTGGTGCCACAAGAATCAGTGATATTTGCTAGTAGTGTGAAAGATAATATTGGTTATGGCCGCACCCATGCAAGTCAGTTAGATATTGAAAACGCTGCAAAAGCGGCTCGCGCTCATGACTTTATTACTGAGTTACCCCTGGGATATGAGACTAATTTAGGTGAACGAGGGGTGCGTTTGTCGGGTGGTCAAAAACAGCGTATAGCGATTGCCAGAGCCATTTTAGCCGATAGGCCAATACTGTTGTTAGATGAAGCCACGAGTTCTTTGGATGCCTCTAACGAGCAACATGTTAAGTTGGCACTGGAAGAATTAATGAAAGACAAAACCACTTTGATTATTGCCCACAGATTAGCGACGGTAATTAATGCTGATCGTATAGTGGTGATGGATAAAGGTGAGATAGTCGCCATAGGCACCCATCAAGAATTAGTGGCAAGCAATACCTTGTATCGTGAATTTGCACAATTGCAGTTGGTGAGTTAACAGCATCGGCGAGTGAACATATAAAAGCCAACAGATAAAAGCGAAAAAAATTTGAACCTCAGAGGGAAATAAGAGCTCAGAGGAAAAGATAATAAAGTTTGAAGCCTTTTCTTCTGTGGTTGAATGATTTTTTGAGTTCCATGGAACAGATAAATAATAAGAGATGATTGATGAAAATTGCGCAGGTAGGTGAAGAAGTGCTTAGCACGCCAGCTAGGCAGGTTGAACAGTCTGAGTTTGATCAAGAGCCACTGGTCACCTTTATTGATGAGTTGTTGGCGACTATGCTTGAAGCTAACGGCGTTGGCATTGCCGCGCCGCAAGTGTTTGACTCTAGAGCCATTATGATTATTGCTTCTCGGCCAAATCCTCGTTACCCAGATGCGCCTGATATGCAGCCTTTGGTTTTGGTTAATCCGCTGATTAAACAAATTAGCGAAAATAAGGTCTGGGAGTGGGAAGGGTGTTTGTCTGTGCCGGGATTACGTGGGCGTATTGAGCGACCCGATTGGGTGGATGTGGCCTATTTGGACACAGATGGCAAAGCGCAAAATATCAAGCTTGAGGATTTTGTCGCACGGATATTTTTACATGAGTTTGATCATTTAATTGGCAAAACATGGCTGGATCATATTACTAGTACAGAAAATATTATGGCAAATGAGGTATGGGCGGCGAAATTTGCTTAACGATTTTTACTAAGTCGGGTAGCATAAGACTCAGATCAACAATTTCTAACACTTTTTGGATAGTCACATTGATTTCTTTTTCTTCATGTAAAACGATTTTTATCGCCGCATGCCTAATGTCTGTTGCTTTTATGTCTCACGCTCGGCAAAGTCAAATAACTGAAGCTGAATCGTTTCCTCAGTGTATGGCACGTTTACAACAACTAGCTCGAAACGCCGGGGTGTCTGAAAACACGACCGTCGATATTTTAGGGCAGGTTAAACCTTTGCCAAAAATTCTAGGTTACGACCGCAATCAGCCAGAATTTGTACAGACTTTTACTGACTACTTTTCAAAACGAGTGACTCATTGGCGCGTTAAAAAAGGGCGTGAAAAATTAGCAGAACATCGTGAGTTTTTATCTAAGCTTACCCAGCAATATGGCGTACCAGCCCATTATCTGATTGCATTTTGGGGGCTAGAAACGAATTTTGGGGGCATTAAAGGTAAAATCCCCACTATCCCTGCTTTAACAACACTGGCTTGTGATCAACGCCGAAGCGCATATTTTTCAGGAGAACTGATACAGGCTTTGTTGTTACTTGAGCGTGAAAACCTTGATTATAAAGACATGATTGGTTCTTGGGCCGGCGCAATGGGGCACACCCAATTTATGCCAACAGCCTACATGAAATATGCCAAAGATGGTGATGCAGATGGCAAAGTTGACTTATGGAACAATGAATTAGATGCACTGGCATCTGCAGCCCACTTTTTACAAAATTTAGGCTGGCAAACCGGTTTTAAATGGGGCCGAGAGGTATTGTTGCCCGCAGGTTTTAACTATCAATTAGCAGGAAAATCCCATCCTCAAACATTGTCTTTTTGGTCACAGCAAAATGTCACGCAAGTCAGCGGTAAAACGCTTGGTGATAGTGACTTAAAAGCAGCTTTGCTTGTTCCTGCTGGACATACTGGCTCTGTGTTTATGGTTTACCCTAATTTTGATGTGATCCTAGGTTGGAACAATTCCGAGTATTACGGCATAGCAGTAGGCCACTTGGCTGACCGAATAAAAGGACAGGGTACGTTATCAAAACCGCTGCCTAGATTACCCAATTTCACATTAGGCGAAATGCAACAATTCCAAGAAAAACTGAATCAGCTCGGTTTTGATGTAGGTGAAGCCGATGGCATTTTAGGCCCTGCCACCCGCAAAGGTGTGCGAGGGTTTCAAGTGACTGTTGGTTTGATTGCAGATGGTTATCCATCCAAAGAAACAGTGGAAGCGGTGATGAATGCACCTTTGAATACCGAACAAGAAATAAATAGTTGAGGATGTACGCGGTAAATATCACACAAGGATAAATGCTGAAAATAGCAAAACACATAAGGAGTGTTTAACTCGTTATATGTTTTGTATTTAAGCAGCTTGGGTTAACGTTTTTGGGATAGGTCGTTAAGCAGCATTTCGTTTTTTTCGCTTGGATACAACATCGCTATTTTTTCTTGTACAGCGATGGCTTGAGTCGCGTTTTTATTCTCGACATAGTTTGCCACTAACAGTTTCATCCAATTTTCTTTGGGTTGAAAACCTTGGGTTTCGCTGATTGAAACTAACTCATTTAATAATGTGACTGAGGTGTCATGTTGTTCTAAAGAAAAGTGCGAGACTGCGGTCATATACAATAATTCTTTTTTATCTACATCTACATCTGCAATTTGAAACCACTTGTTTGCGTAGCTGAGTTGTTTGTCCCATCGTTCTTGGCTTGCTGCTAACGCTTGAGCCATGTTAAGAATGGGCAATAGTTCTTTTGCAGTTAACGCATCTTCGAGGGCTACCGCTTTATCCATATAGGCTATAATTTGTGGGTTTTTGGCATCGAGTTCGTATAATACGTGAGCGTAGAGTTTCCACATTTTGGCCTGTTCTGAGGTGTCGAAGCTGTCCACATTATTCGCCAAGTTATCTAACTGTGTTTGTGCTCCAGTAAAATCTTTTTGGTTAATCCTATTGAGCACATCAACAAGACTTGCTGTTTGCACCTCATGACTAGCTGGTTGCTGTGTGTTGATAGTGGCATTTGAAAAGCCAATCCAACCTGTTAGTGACAGCAATGATGACATCACAACTACATATCTTTTTTTCATGTTATGTTCCTCATTGAGTTTATTAATTCGCTGTAAATTAAATGCCGGGGTACCACTCATTTGTAAGACAGTCGGCATCTTCAGCGTCTGTTGTTGCTTATTCACCTGTAAAGTCAGTTTAATCAACTGCAGTTGATAACTGCCTGCGGGTAAATGCTTTTTGCACTGCTCATCGCAGCTTAATTCTATTTGTTGTCTGGCATAATGTGCGGTAAACCAAATCAGAGGATTCCACCAAAACAAGCGTTGTACTAGGTTAATCGCCCATAGCCAATAGGGGTCGTGCTGGTGAATATGGGTGAGTTCGTGCAATACAATAGTGCGAATTTTTTCAGCATCATGTTGATTACTGTCTAGCCAAATAATAGGTTTAGTCAGGCCAGTTGTCATGCCAGGAGCGTGTGAATTGATGCGGCGAATATCACAGTTGGTATGGGCTAAGTGTGCTGTTTCCCAGATTTGATTGTCTAGCCTTGAGTGTTTTATCCAGCGTTTATGTAACTTCACATAACTCACTAGATCTTTGAAAAACAATAGCAACCCTATGGCGAATGCAGCTAGCCATAACCAATAAAATGCAAACAATGAAGAAGATGATGGCTCTGTTACTGGGGCAGCTAACGGCGTGTTTTGCGTGACGGCAGTGGGATTAACCCAATTAAATTCATTCAGAATATTCAGGGGTAAAGTAAAGGCGTTGGATACCGCCTGAAATTGCATAATCTGCCAAGGTGTAAGCCAACAAACCAAAACTATTAGGCAAATATAAAAACGCAGACGGGCAGGAGCACCGCGCAGTAATACAATGGCTAAGCCGAAGAGACTGCTGATCAATAGGGTGATTGTGAGATAAGTCATCATCATAGCCTTACTTTTTAGTGCTATGTTTATTTTTAACTTTTTGCGCAGCCAACATATTTTCCAACTGCTCAATTTCATTGTTGTCTAGTTGTTCGTTGGCCAGTAATTGCGCCACCATTTTGTGTGGGTCACCAGCAAACATACGTTTTAGAAACCCTTTCAGCAAAGGAGTAGAGAGGGCTTCACGTTCAATCGCTGGAGCATAATATATGGTGCGACCTTGTTGATCGGCCCGGGTTAAGGCTAGTTTTTGTTCGAGGCGGTCGATAATAGTTTTAACGGTTGAGTAACTGACATCTTTGTCCAACTTGATTTTTTCATGGACTTCAGGGGCAGACGCTTTACCGGCTTGCCATAGGATGTTCATGACATCTAATTCAAATTCACTGAGTTTAATATCGGTTTTCATCTCTATCTCTACATTTGTCGAGTTTCATCTACAAATGTAGAGATAGAAGTTTGAGTTGTCAACAAGTACGTGCAATAAATTTATTTTGCAATCTATGGAATAAACCACAAAGCTGGGACGTTATAGATATAGTTACTTTGTTTGTTAGTTTTAATTAGGGAATGAGATGCAAGATACACTGGCACAGGTTACCCAAGGGGCGTTTAAATTAGCCTTACAAATACTTGGGCAGAATGCTGATGCCCAAGATGTGCTGCAGGACTCAGTGTCCATTGCCATTGTTCACTACAGCGCGCCTAAATCTAGCAATGCCGATTTTAAACCTTGGTTTTTCCGGGTGGTACGCAATAAATCCATAGATAAATTGCGAGACCAAAAACGCCATCAAAGTGATGAGTTTGATGATCAAGTCGATCATGACTGTGAAGTAAAACTTGTTTCTGATCCTGAACAAGCCATGCAAACAACACAATTAAACCTAAAAATAAAAGCAGCCTTAGCTGTATTGTCACAACAGCAACGAGAGTTAGTGTTGTTAAAGGATTACCACCAAATGTCGTATTTGGACATTGCCGAGGTACTAGATATACCTAAAGGTACAGTGATGTCTGGATTACATCGCGCTCGTTTAGCATTGAGAACGCTGTTAACAGAAACAGCAGGAGGCGAATTACGAAAAACACTCGTTTATGTGAGCATATTGGCGAGCAATTATCAGGCTTTTTGGATGGCGAATTAAGCCAACAAGAAAGTCAGCGAGTTGCTATACATATTGGTCAATGCGAAAGCTGCAGTAAAACCTTAGAGCAGTTAAAGCAAATACAAGGCGCGGTAAGTCAAACCTATTATCCGAATATGGAGCAACAAAAAATGAATGCTGTATTACAAGACTTAACTTCTAAACGGATGTTCGATTTTGCTTGGTTTGCCATTGTCAGTGGTGTGTTAATAAGCATTGTATTTGGTGTTTATCATTTTTGGCTTGATAGCAGTATTGCTTTATACAGCAAACTTGTTATGAGCCTCCTTTTGGGAGGTGGAATTGGTTTGTTTTTAACCGTATTACGGCAGCGTTTAATCATCAGTAAAACCGACAAATACAACAAGGTGGATGTATGAATAACATGTTAGTCGTGCCCAGTAGCCAAATTGCTAATCGAGAGATTATTCAACACTTAGGATTAGTGCGCGGCAATACCATTCGTGCCAGACATATAGGCAAAGATATATTGGCCTCACTGCGAAATCTTGTGGGTGGTGAAATTCATGAATACACCAAGTTAATGGCCGAAAGTCGCGAGCAAGCCATAGACCGAATGATTGATGAAGCCAAAAGTTTAGGGGCCGATGCCATCATAGATGTGCGTTTTACCACCTCAATGGTGGCGCAAAGCGCGGCGGAAATTTTGGTGTTTGGTACGGCAGTTAAACTTAAGCCTGAAGTAAAAGATTAATTGGGAGTATTCAATGTCACTTTCTATCAGCTCTGAAAAATATAAGTACTTAGTCATATTTTTGCTTGGTTTCGTAGGAATATTATCTTCTGTTTCACTTGTACCTCAGCTCATCTCGTTGTCGCCAGAGCCAATACCTATGTCAATATTCTGGGTACAAGTTATATCCGTTATTCAAAGTAGCTTATTGTTATTGTTGATGGTGGTGTTAGGCTGCGTTTTTGCAAAACGAGTGAATTTAACCACGCCAATTATTGATAGGTTATGTGGCGTATCAACGCATCTGCCAAAGTTCACTGATATTGTGTTACCCGCTATATTCGGTGGTGTTTTAGGTGGTATTTGTTTACTTGGTTTTTTCTATTTTATGGCAGATTTTCTACCAATAGATTTTATGCAGGCAAGCGAACGTTTTACTCCTCCATGGCATACCAAGTTGCTTTATGGCGGCATTACTGAAGAGATATTAGTGCGTTGGGGGCTGATGTCATTTTTTACTTGGGCTTGTTATAAAGTATGCCAAACACAAGGCAGTAAGATAAACGCATACCATTATGTGTTCGGTATTCTGTTGTCAGCATTGTTGTTTGGTTTGGGCCATCTGCCCGTTGCTCAGTTGTTGACCGACAACCCCAATGTGTATTTTTATTTTTACATCATAGTGGGCAACGCAATTTTTGGTTGTATTGCTGGCTGGCTATTTTACAAGCGTGGTCTTGAATGCGCTATATTGGCACATGTGGTTGCGCATATAACCCTGTTAATTTTAGGGTGATTATTGGCTCACCAAGGCAATTTATTTCTGCTATAATTCAGCCTATTTTTTGTACAGCTAGTCGCTGCATTTTTTGTACAGCTAGTCGCTGCATTTTTTGTACAGCTAGTCGCTGCATTTTTTAGCCGTATTTTTAGCCGTATTTTTAACCGTATTTTAGCCGTATTTTTAGAGAGTGCCATGCCAACGATTCAACCCGCATCCCGATCCAAACCTGTCGCCCGTATGAAAGCGGAGCGAGGATTATTTTCCTTCCCTAAATATTGGGCTGAGTGTTTTGGTCCTGCGCCATTTTTACCTATGTCGCGCAAAGAGATGGATCAACTTGGCTGGGATAGTTGCGACATTATTTTGGTGACGGGTGATGCCTATGTGGATCATCCCAGTTTTGGTATGGCCGTGATTGGCCGTACGTTAGAAGCGCAGGGATTCAGAGTGGGGATTATTTCTCAGCCTGATTGGCATAGCAAAGACGCGTTTATGCAACTCGGAGAGCCTAATCTGTTTTTTGGGGTGACCGCAGGCAATATGGACTCGATGATCAACCGTTATACGGCTGAGCGTAAATTACGTCATGATGATGCCTACACTCCAAACAACGAAGGTGGAAAACGTCCCGATCGTGCAGTGACGGTTTATACCCAGCGTTGTAAAGAAGCCTACAAAAAACCTGTCATCATTGGCGGGATTGAAGCCAGTTTAAGGCGAATAGCCCATTATGATTATTGGTCAGACAAAGTACGCCGTAGTGTGTTGTTTGATTCAAAAGCCGATATGTTGATGTTTGGTAATGCCGAACGTCCCTTGCTAGAAATGGCCCACCGTTTTGCTGCAGGCGAAACCATCGATCAGATGCAAGATATTCGCGGCACTGCGGTGATCCGAAAAGAACCTTTGCCCGGCTGGCAAGGGGTGGATTCCACCCACTTAGACAGCATAGGCAAAATTGAAGCTATTATTAGCCCTTACGAGACTATCGAAGATAAATGTGCGGTCTCCTCAGAAGCTGAGAGACAAGCGGCAATCGAAGAGCAAAAGGCGCAGCCCATAGTGGTTCAGCCTTTTACATCGAAAACCCAAAGGCGTAAACCTTGGGATAAAACCTATGTGTTGTTGCCTGCCTATGATGTGGTACGCGCCGAAAAAACTCATTACGCTCATACGTCTCGTATTTTACATAAAGAAACCAACCCCGGCTGTGCCCGTGCACTGGTGCAGCGCCATGGTGATCGCATTATTTGGATCAATCCACCTGCTTATCCGTTAGAAACTGAAGAAATGGATGCGGTGTTTGATTTACCTTACGCACGGGTGCCGCACCCTAGTTATGGCAAAGCCAAGATACCTGCCTATGACATGATCAAAACCTCGGTGAATATCATGCGCGGTTGTTTTGGTGGTTGTACTTTTTGTTCGATCACCGAACATGAGGGCAGGGTGATCCAAAGCCGCTCTGAAGAATCCATTATTCGTGAAATCGAAGAAATTCGCGACAAAGTTCCCGGTTTTACCGGTGTTATCTCAGATCTTGGTGGCCCCACTGCCAACATGTATAAGTTGCGTTGTAAAAGCCCCAAGGCCGAACAAGCCTGTCGCCGTCTGTCATGCGTGTGGCCAGAAATTTGTGGTCACTTAGATACCGATCAAACCCCTACCGTTAATCTTTACCGTAAAGCGCGGGAAGTGGAGGGAGTGAAAAAAGTCCTGATTGCATCGGGTGTGCGTTATGACTTAGCGATTGAAGATCCAAATTACGTCAAAGAGTTGGTGACTCATCATGTTGGTGGTTATCTAAAAATCGCCCCAGAACATACCGAGAAAGCCCCGCTGGATAAAATGATGAAGCCGGGCATGGGCACTTACGATAAGTTTAAAGAAATGTTCGACAAATACACCAAAGAAGCGGGTAAAGACCAGTACCTTATTCCTTATTTTATTTCAGCCCATCCGGGTACTGAAGATATGGATATGGTGAATTTGGCGTTGTGGCTCAAAGAGCGAAACTTTAAGTTAGACCAAGTGCAAAATTTTTATCCGTCACCTATGGCCAATGCCACCACTATGTATCACACCGGTAAAAACCCGATACATAAAGTGAATCATAAAAGCGAAGAGGTTGAGGTGCCTAAAGGTGAAATCCATAGGCGTTTACACCGTGCATTTTTACGTTATCACGATCCCGCTAATTGGCCAATATTGCGTAAAACCCTCAAAGAAATGGGCAAAGCCCACCTGATTGGCAATAGCCATAAATGTTTAGTACCGGCTGAAAGTCGCAATGAACTAAAAGGTCGTGATCAAAAAGAGTTCGCCAAACGTTCCGGCAATAAAGCGTTTGCCAAAGGTAAAACCGCCAATGCAGTAAAAGCCCAGAAGGGCTTAACCCGCTTTAGTGATAATCAACCTCACAATGAAGCGGCCAAGGCAGAGCAAGTGAGTCATAGCAAATCCAATAGTAAAAAACGCAAACCGCGTAAACCAGCCTAATTTAGTCTGTGCTACCTGAGATGTTGCACCGTGACCATTAAGGGCTGAGTGCTGAGTGATCAACATTTCCTTGCAGCCTTAAGCGATTCGTGTAAAAGCCACTTAACCTGAACTAGGCTTAAGACGTGCCGCGACCCTAGAAGTCATGGCAATAAAAACAATATGTTAGATGGTGCCAATTGGTTTGTAACGACATTGAACGCATCCTGTGCAGCTAACATCACGTTTATCGAGGCGAGCTTGTGAGGGAATAGCCCGCTATTGTGAGCAAGTTCAACGAAGATAGGCTCAATAATAATGGTACTGGACGATATGGCCTATCCCGAGCTCAGGTTACTTACATTTAAGGCTTACTTACATGTAAGATAAAGGCTTAGCGTAACGACACCAACGAGCATTAAATGAAGCAAGACACAAACAGTAGTTTTTGGGGTTTAAGCCCCATTTTGATATTTGTATTGATGGTTTTGCTGTCTGGGGTGATTGGTCAAGACTTTAAACTCATGCCCATTCTCGTCGCTTTTATGCTTGCCGCTGCTTATGCCTTGGCCATCAATCCTGGTAAGACACGCTTAAGTTTACATGAGAAGGTCGATATTTTTTGCCACAGCGCCGGCGACAAAACTATCATCCTGTTGGTTTTCATTTTTCTTATGGCAGGTGCCTTATACGCCTTAACCATCGATATTGGTGCACGAGACGCTACGGTGAATTGGGCCTTAGATATTATTCCAGCGCAATTTTTATTACCTGGCTTATTTGTGGTTTGCTGCGGGATTTCCTTTGCCATGGGCACCTCAATGGGCACCATTACCGCCCTTGCGCCTATTGGTATTGGTTTAGCAGAAAGCCTTGGCATACCGCCAGCTTTAGCCTTAGGTGTGGTCATTGGGGGCGGCATGTTTGGGGACAATTTATCTTTTATATCGGATACCACCATCGCGGCTACTCGCACCCAAGGCGTGAAGTTAAAGGATAAATTTAAAGCCAACCTCATCATTGCCCTACCCGCTGCTATTATTACTGTCGCAGCTTTATTTTTTATTGAGGTAAAGGTCGAAACAGTCATGACAGGGCAAGACTATAATGCCTGGTTGATGCTGCCGTACTTAGTGATCATCGTAACGGCGCTACTAGGGATAAACGTGATTGTGGTCTTGGGTTTTGGGATCTTGACGGCGGCAATTATTGGTTTAAGTAACGGCACGCTTACCGGCTGGGAAGCTCTGCAAAGTATTCAAAAAGGTATTGGTTGGATGCAAAATCTCGCCATTATCGCCCTGACCATTGGTGGCATTGTCGGTTTGATGAAGGCTTATGGTGGTTTGACGTGGTTAATGAATATGATTTGCGCCAAGATAAAAACTAAGAAAGAGGCAGAGTTTGGCATTGCTTCATTGGCCTGTTTGTTAGACTTATCCATTGCTAATAACACCATTAGCATTGTTACGGCTGGCCCAATTGCCAAAGACTTAAGCCAGACTTATAAAATTGATCCAAGGCGTACCGCCAGTCTTTTGGATATATTTTCTTGTGGCTGTCAGGGACTGGTGCCTTACGGCAGTCAAATGCTCACGGTTTCTGCCTTGGCAGGTCTTTCGCCCTTAGCGATTACACCTTATACCTGGTACCCCATGTTGTTGCTGATATTTGCCTCACTTGCCATTATTTTTGGTCTGCCCCATTTCAAACAAGATGCACAAGACGAGTTTGCGACTAAACAAATTTGAATCATTGAGAAGAACACAGATTTTAAGCCTAGCGGTTTCAACTCTGAAGTGCATAACCCCTATGCGGCTTCAGCCTCCATGTGTTCAGCCATAATTTGGCTGGCGTTTTATCATTTAGCTTTTTTCTTAGCCTGTTATTGAGATTGACTATGACTATGACATCTTGAACTTCTGCTTGCGATACTTCTTTAAAGTCTGTTAATTTCGGCCAATATTGTCGTAATAGGCCATGGGTATTTTCATTTAATCCTCGTTGCCGCGAACTATATGGTTTGGCAAAATAAACATCACACTGCACACGTTGAGTCATCTTTTCATGGTAGATAAATTATTTACCATTATCCTCTGTAATAGTGAGTACCGCGCCTTTAAATGGTGCTAACAACCTATGCTGGCTGCTGTTACTGTTTGTGCTGATGTGTCATCGACACCTGTCGAAACGGTAAAGCGCGTTTTCTATTCTACAATCGAGACCAGTGCGCCACTGTGTCCTTTGCCAATCACCAGATCAATTTCCCAATTACCCACTCTACTTTTATCATCAACAACGTCTGGGCGTTCATCAATACTGATAAGGTTCTTAATAAATCCTCTGCCAGCTTGTTTATCCTTACTAGGTGATTGTTACGTTATCACGATCCCGCTAATGGGCCAAGGGCATCTGATTGGCAATAGCCCTAAATGTTTAGTACCTGCTGAAAGTCGCAATGAACTAAAAGGTTGAGATCAAAAAGAGTTCGCCAAAGGTAAAACCGCGAGTGCCGTAAAAGCGCAGAAGGGCTTAAATCGCTTTAGTGATAATCAACCCCACAATAAAGCGGCCAATGCTGAGAAGGCAAGTCATGACAAGCCAAACAGTAAAAATCGAAAACCTCAATAAACTTCCGATTTGTGTGATTAGCTTTAAGAAACAAAGAAAGCCCTTCAAATCAATAATTTAAAAGAGCAGTGATCTTTAAGGTTATGGACGATCCTGTTTGATTAGGATTACCATAGCCCTGATTTTTAAGACGTTCATAAAAATCAGCGAATGAATATTTGTTCACAGTCACAACGATAACTTCTACGTCTAGCTCGGTTGCTGGTGAAGCGGCCCCAAGATGAGGGCTCAGTCATCTTGGTTATAAATGAGGACCTGCCGAGGTAAGAGCCTTGCCTTCTTCGTTATCGGTGAATTTAGTAAAGTTTTGGATAAATAGTTCGGCTAATTGTGTCGCTTCTTTTTCCCATTGAGTTTCGTTTGAGTATGTATTCCGTGGGTCTAGAATGTGACTGTCTACCCCCGATAGTGTTGTTGGGAAAGCAATGTCAAAATAGGGAAGGATTTCGCACTCAGAATCTTCTACTTCACCGCTTAATATGGCATCAATAATTGCCCGTGTTGCCGCTAAGCTAATACGTTTACCCGTGCCATTCCAACCGGTGTTGACTAAATAAGCGCTGGCACCCGCATCAGACATTCTTTGCTCTAGCACTTCGGCATATTGGGTGGGGTGCAAGCTTAGAAAAGCCTGTCCAAAACAAGAGGAGAACGTAGGCGTAGGATGATTAACACCACGCTCAGTGCCTGCCAGTTTGGCTGTGAAACCTGACAAATAATGATACTTTGCTTGTTCGCTGGTTAAACGTGATACCGGCGGAAATACACCAAAAGCATCAGCAGTTAAGAAAATGACTTTTTTAGCATGTCCCGCTTTACTAATGCCTAATACTCGATTTTCAATATGTTCAATTGGGTATGAAACCCGGGTATTTTCTGTTTTAGAATTATCAAAGTAATTTGGTATATTGCCCTTTAAGACCACATTTTCTAATAAGGCGTTACGTCTAATTGCGTTATGAATTTCTGGTTCTTTTTCAGCATCTAAATCAATGGTTTTGGCATAACAACCGCCCTCGAAATTAAAAATACCCTCATCGTCCCAGCCATGTTCATCATCACCCACTAATGCCCGTTGTGGGTCAGCTGATAATGTGGTTTTCCCGGTACCCGATAAACCAAAAAATATAGCAGTGTCATTATTTTTACCCACATTGGCCGAACAATGCATTGAGGCTATGCCTTGTAGAGGCAGAAAGTAGTTCATCATCGAGAACATACCTTTCTTCATTTCGCCGCCATACCAAGTACCACCAATTAATTGTATTTTTTCAGTTAAGTTAAAGGCAACAAAGGTTTCGGAGTGAGTGCCGTGTTTTTCGAAGTGTGGATTTGACGTCTTTGAGGCATTCATCACCACAAAATCAGGCTCAAAATCATCAAGTTGATCTTCTGTCGGACGAATAAACATATTTTTGACGAAGTGCGCTTGCCAAGCAACTTGCATCACAAATCTGACTTTAAGCGCTGTATTCGAATTTGCACCACAAATGGCATCAACCACATATAGGTCACTATCTGAAAGTTGTTGCTGGCTGACTGTTTTTAACGCTTGCCAAGTGTCTAATGAAATGGGCTTATTGTCGTTGTTATTCTCAGCGGTCCTCCACCAAACTGTATCTTTGGTTGTATCATCTTTTACCAAAAACTTATCTTTAGGCGAACGTCCTGTATATATTCCGGTATCGACATTGACGGCACCTGAGTCTGTCACTGTGCCTTTTTCATAACCCGTTAAAGTTTCATCCGTTTCGGCGGCAATCAATGTGTCATAACTTGGATTATGGATAATATTGGTGATATTTTTGAGCCCAATAGTATCCAAATGCGCGCGGACTTTATCGAGTCTAATACTTGTTGAAACGCTAGGCTGCTGTTCTTTGATTGTCATATTTTAATCCAATAGTCATTATCTTGGTGTTTTTTCGGCCAAATTATACTTATAAAATGTATCGCGCTTGTTATACCGGACTTTTTAATCTGTTGCGTTAAAGTCATAGGATTTATACACAAAAAAAAGTCATAAATCATAACAACGGTATTATCTTGGTTATAAACCCTGTGAATAAAAGATTACAAAACTTCAAAGTAATGAAATTTGACTGTGAATGGTGTTTATAAAAATTAAATAAGAATTACGATGAATATCTTTAGCATCACTACAACCATCATGTATAAGTACATATTTGAGTGATGAGAAGATGGACAAGTGAAAGCCAAAAAATAGCATGTTTGTGTGTAAAGTATGGTGAGTATGAATAACTATTTATTGAAAGATAATTTACATGTAATGAGCACAACTATGACACTAGCAAGACTTATTTACATTATTTAAGCGTCAACTTAGATGTACTAGAAAAGGTGATTGAGCGGTAAATCGGATAGGTGATTTTGCTTATAAAAAAAGAGAGCACTGAGGCTCTCTCGTTTTTAAATTAGCTTGAAATTAAGCCTTTTTTACTGCTGGTTTAGCCGCTAATTTAGCTACTGCTGCAGTCAATGCATCAATTTTGTCACTTAGCTCTTCAATTTTTTTGTCAGAGTCAGTGTTGTTGAAACCAAGCTTAGTACGAACTGTTTCGATGCGAGTTTCGATTTCAGTTTTTTCAGCTACTTTGGTTTGCACTTCTTTAACTTTATCTTTACCTTCAGTTTCAAGCTTTTCGCCTTTAACGACTAACTCATCAAACAATTTGTTTGAGTCAGTAGAAAGTGCTTCAAAACGACCTTTCACTTCTTCGTAGCCTTTACCGTATGCACCAAGACCCGCTAACCATACTTTACGAGCCATTTCTTCTGCAGTAGCGGCTTTTTCTTTAATCATGTCGATATTGTTCATAATATTTACTCCGTGGATGTTTAAAATTAATTGTATTTCTTCAATGGCGTGTATCCTACGGATGAAAATTAGAAATCGCATACTAATTAACCAACTATTTTTAACTGTTTTTAATAAAAGATTGAGTGTGAAATCAATATTTGTATTTATTAGCATCATTTTTAAAGCCAAGTTATGCCGGTTATTGTCCATTGCTTAGGTCTGGGATAGCAATTACTCTTTGTATAAAACAGTCAGGATTTAATATTTAACTTAAACGAGAAGTGTATGTCAGACATTAATGTGAAGACTAAAATGGGCACTGTGAGTGGTTTTTGCGATCTGAAATTCCAAAATGTCGCCGAAGAATTTGTGAAAAATTTTGAAAAGCGTGGAGAGATAGGAGCATCAGTTTCTCTTAACGTCGAAGGTGAGACATTAGTGGATTTGTGGGGTGGCTATAGCGATCCAGATACACACACTCCTTGGGAGAAAGACACACTATCACTGGTTTTTTCTTGCACTAAAGCCGCAACCGCCTTGTGTGCCCATAGGCTCATCGATCAGGGTAAAATGGAACTCGATGCAAACGTAAGCCAGTACTGGCCAGAATTTGCTCAAAACGGTAAACAGAATGTCACTGTTAGGATGATGCTAAATCATTCTGCTGGGTTGCCAGCATTTCGAGAGCCAATCAAAGAGGGCGGTTATTATGATTGGGACTATATGATCGAGCGATTATCGGCAGAAGCACCTTTTTGGGACCCAGGTACTCGAAATGGATACCACATGATGTCCTTCGGTTGGACTGTCGGGGAGCTTGTTCGCCGAGTGTCAGGGATTTCCTTAGGTCGTTATTTCAAAGAAAATTTCGCAGATCCGTTGGGGCTCGATTACTGGATAGGTTTACCAGCAGAACATGAAGAGCGAACCGCTCGTATGATTTCTCAGACGCCCAGTGCCGATGATAAACCAACTGCTTTTATGACGAATATGATGACAAACCGGGCCTCTATTCAGCACTTGTGTTTTCTCAATTCCGGTAATTATCAACCCAACTGCCGAGAGGCACACGCTGCAGAGATAGGGGGTGGTGGGGGGATTGCCAACGCTCGGGCACTCGCCGGATTATTTGCGCCCTTAGCTAATGGTGGTAGCTTGAACGGGGTGACTTTGCTATCAAGCGATCATATTGAAAAGATGAGTGCAGTGTCTGTGGCGACGATGGAAGATGCTACTTTGTTGATCCCGTCACGGTTTGCTCTGGGTTTTATGAAATCAATGGACAACCGTCACCGTAGCACGGGTGAACTTGAAACCGCGATTATGGGTGAGCAGGCGTTTGGGCATGTCGGAGCTGGCGGTAGTATTGGTTTTGCAGACCCCGAATGTAAACTCGGCTTTGGATATTCCATGTCCAAAATGGGAGCTAGTTTGATGTTAAATGAACGCGGTCAATCATTAGTTGATGCAGCTTATAAAACATTAGGTTACCGAACTAATAAGCCCGGTCACTGGGTAAAGTAATATTATAGTTGGCGGGCATTTATTCAATTACTATGAGTATTCTGCCAGCGAACTCTATTGCAAGCTAAAAGGAGTTAGCTCCATTTATTGAGTATACAACTTGTATCTAACGGAATGTATTTGTTCGAAAATTAATGTTTGTTTGTCCTCTTGTCTAACAATCCATCAAACACAAATCTTAGTATGATCCTCTGCCCATACAAATCGTAATCTCACTTATAAATACATTTATAAATTCATTATCGTTTTTAGGAGATGAGTGTGAGCGTACCTTGGGTTGCTTATATAGTTGTTGGTTTGGCAATATCGATGCTAACGGTTCTTGGCATCGGATTAACGTCCTTATCTGGTAAAAATACCAATACCAACACCAACACAAAAATGCCGGATCAAGGCACAAGTAAAGATGCATAAGTTAAGTGTTTTTAACACCACACGATATGTCTCATCTATTCGTGCAGAACTGCGGGCAAGCCATGCGGGGGAAACTGGCGCTGTTTGGATATACCGAGGCATATTGTTGGTAAATCGCTTCAAGCGAGATACCGAAATAGAAACGTTCGCTAAACATCATTTAGCGACAGAGAAAGATCATCTGCTTCAATTTGAAAACCTGATCCATCGATTTAGAGGTAGCACACTTCTTTTTCTTTGGATGTTCGCTGGGTTCATGATGGGCGCACTGTCTATGTTGCTTGGAAGGAATTGGGTTTATTACACGATTTACAAAGTAGAATCATTCGTTGACGCTCATTACAGGAAACAAATAAACGCTCTTTCCAAGCTAGAGTTTTGTGACAAAGTCGACATTATAAAAATGATGCAAGCTTGTAATGCAGATGAGCAAGCTCATAGAGACGAAGCGCTTAATGCGCTAAATGGTGAACCCAATTTAGCTATGCGAGTGTGGGGCAAACTGGTTGGAACTGGCTCACATTGTGCCGTTGTTGTGGCTAAATTACTTTAAAAGTATATGCATGGGAAAGTCACTAAGAAACCGCCAACTTAAAGACTGCGACGACTGTGCAAAACCTGAGTCCGTGTTGTATAGGATTCGATTACAACAAGCCGCACCTTGGGTTTTTATCTGTTCTGGTTGTCAGTCTAAGGTAAAAAGCCGACCGCTGTATCAATATGGAGGTACTTGGAAACAGCAGAAGCGACATTGAGATGCTTAAGTGCCCGTTGTAATGGTCTATCCACTTCATACAAATGAATGCTTTAACCTCCCCCCAAGTTCCCCACCCAAGAACGCAAGGTTAAATTGAAATTGTTATACTCAGTATACCGCTTATTTTCATTTTGAACTTAGTTGAATTGTTTAGTCCACAAGGGTGTGTAATATGCTGTAAAGTTAAAAGTAACTGTATTTTTGAGCGAATAATGAATGCTTCATTTAGAGGTTTTTACAGACGGTAGTGTGAATAACCAATTAAAAGTGGGGTATGGCGCTTACTTAGTTGTATCAGAACAGTGTAGGTCAGTAGACAGACTTAAACATGATGTGAAAATCAAACGCTTTACACCGACAAGTTCGACTAAATTGGAATTACAAACATTGTTGTGGGCACTGGATGAGATCATCACTTTAGCTGATGAAAGCGATATCACTTTGTGCATTTATACCGATTCCCAAAATATTATCGGTCTGCCGAGCAGGCAAAGTGCGCTTGAACAGAGTCATTTTTTTACGGGTAAAAATAACAGGCTGAAGAATTATGAACTGTACCAAGAGTTTTACCGGTTAACTTCGTGTATACAATACAAGTTAGTTAAAGTGCTCGGCCATCAGGTATCCATCAACAAAGATGAAACAGATACACTGTTCGGATTGGTTGATAAAGCATCTAGGCGAGCGTTGCGAGAAGAGTTTTAAGTTGTGCTTCTGGCACTGCCAGTCTTTGAGCCAAATACTTTTCAATCTTAATGCATATTTGTGACATGTTTGTTCTTAAACTCATGTTTCTATTAAGTTTGTGGAGAACAGGTATGAAGTTTTTTTCTCCACATTTGAGAACTTATTTAGCTAACTGTTTTACAATCGCTGCACCAACAGCATGAGCACTGGTAGGGTTTTGACCTGTTATTACGCGTTCGTCTTCGATGACAAACTCCCCCCAAGGCTGCACTTTGCTGTAACGAGCAGCGTTACGGGCAAGTGACTCTTCTAAAAGAAAAGGTACATCATTGATTGTGCCGTAATCTATTTCTTCTTCACGGGTAAAACCGGTGACAGATTTATTGGCTAATAGACTTTCACCGTTGCTTAATGCGATAGGCAATAAAGCCGCCGGACCATGACAGACTGCAGCGATAATACCGCCTTTTTCATAATGTTTGGCGCTAAGTGCCGCAAAATCGTGGTTACTCGCTAAATCAGATAACAGTCCAAAACCACCTGGATAGAACACGGCGTCGTAATCATCAATATTAACGTCAGATACAGGCAGAGTATTATTGAGCTTATTTTGAAACTCTTGGTTGTTGAGTATGGTGTCGTTAACTACGTCGCCTTCAATGTCGGTGCCATAAATGGGCGCTTTGCCACCTTTGATAGAAGCAATGTCATATTCAAACCCTGCTTCCAAAAAAGCATGCAATGCATGGGTTAATTCTGGTGAATAGGTCCCATTTGCTTGGTCTGTGGTGCCTAATGTTCCATGATTAGTTACCGGAATAAGTATTTTTTTCATTGTGTTCGCCTTTTAATTTGTCTTGTTAATTTGATGAATTACAATTGGAGTGATTATAATCATTAAGCGCATTGACAACAATAAAGAGGCAACCATAAAATCATTGCGACTGCTGTGATATCCAAACCTCAGAAAAGTATTTGTGGTGAAATCATCTCAGATGAACTCGATGGACAAACTGAGTTAAACACAGTTGTCGCGGGAAATTGCTGCCCATCTGTGGTGGTCCTATTGATAACTGTGAAGTGTATGCAGAAGAATTTTTGCGCCAAGGAGCAAATATGCCTTTAGCGCTAAACCTAGGGTTGTTTTTATGGTGCTTGTACAGGCTCAGAACACAAGCTTGCCAAGGAAATTAATAGCTTCTGGGCAAGGTAATGTAAAGCGAAGTGATAGGCAGCTAGCTGTCTAAATGACAGCTTTTGCGCCTGATTGACGAGTGCGTAAATGACTGAAAATTAAGCCCCCCATGGCTCCCGCCAAGCTTTGGCATAAAAAACCAAAGGTGCTGCGAGCTCCCGCTAATAAGGTGATTTCTAAAATCGGATGCATGGCTAAAAGTGCCACAGTGACGCCAGCGCCTCCCGCCAAACAATACAGAAGGTAGGGTGACCACTTGAACCATTTGATGAATAGGCCTGCCACAATAAAAGAGATGAAATAACTCACTGCTATCACGACCCCAAAAGTAGGATACAGGCCTAATAAGTCATCAAGACTCATACTGAGCCGATCGTTTAACAAAATTTCCACTCCTACCTTGGTCAATTCGGCTATTACAAATTGGCTATGAAACAGGCTTGCTAAAACAAATGCAAAAATCACAGCAACCAGAAAATGCGTACAAAGCCTAAGGTAAAAATTTAATTTCATAATGTGCTTCTTATTTTAGTCTTGATGCGAGATATCGAATGTGGCGATAATGGGCGAACTGAATGTTAATATCAATAGAACTATAATTCAGCATCCGGATTTTATTCCAATTTAGAGACGACACACCTATGCAATATCGGGGTTTTATTTTTGGGCTGATTATACTCTTAAGCAGCAATTTTTATGTTTTAGCTGCGCAACAAGCACCGTTCCCTAGTTATGAAATACAGGAAGTCGCTAGCGGTTTACATTTTCCTTGGTCGTTAGCATTTTTACCTGATGGAAGTGTATTGGTAACTGAGCGTACGGGTAAATTGACTAGGGTAATCAATGGCGAAATGTCTGCGCCGATTACTGGCTTACCCGTTGATATGTTCGTTAAAGGGCAAGGCGGACTATTAGAGGTAGTCTTGCATCCTCACTTTGTTTCTAATCACTGGGTGTATATTTCTTACGCTATGGGCAATGATGACAAAAATGCTTTACAGGTTATGCGGGCAAAATTAATTGGTAACGAATTAGTAGAACAACAAGTTGTTTTCACTGTGACTCCTTTTAAGTCAA
>Ga0307488_10000235_pt1 | contig 43281 bp, 41 predicted proteins | sample SB02metaG_FD_202248 | JGI IMG/M metagenome (GOLD analysis project Ga0307488, IMG submission 202248) | Sea-ice brine microbial communities from Beaufort Sea near Barrow, Alaska, United States - SB 0.2 | ecosystem: Environmental > Aquatic > Marine > Coastal | place: USA: Alaska | collected... | reverse complement strand
AGGTCTTACACCGTTTTACCCCTACCCCTTCCTTTGAGAATTTCTCAGGATTTTTTAGGAGCCTACCTTTAGGCTCCTTTTTTTTGTCTGGGATTTAGCGCTTGTTATGAATAGCTATCGAGATAAATAGTGCTCTGGATAAAGAGCACTCTAGATAAAGAACCCGATCAGGCCTCTATCACCTCATAGCTATGGGTCATCTCAACGCCGGCAGCATTGAGCATAATCGAGGCTGAGCAATACTTCTCTGCCGACAGCTCCACAGCGCGCTTAACCTGGCTCTCTTTAAGCTTGATGCCAGTAACCAGAAAGCGCAGATGAATCTTACTGAACACCGCTGGCACCGCATCGACGCGCTCGGCTTCAACCTCAGTGCGGCAATCCGTTACCTGCTGCCGGCTCTTTGTTAGCATACTCATCACATCAAATGACGCGCAGCCGCCGAGCCCCAATAACAACATCTCCATTGGGCGAACACCCATATTGCGACCACCCTGACTTTCAGCGCCATCCATTACCACGCTGTGGCCACTGCCCGATTCGCCAACAAACATTACGCCGTCTACCCACTTAATTGTTGCCTTCATATGCTGCCTCACTTTTAGAAGCGCAAAGATTACCATAGGGTCGGCACAAATTTTACACGTGACAACTTTTTTTTGACTACTATTAAATTCAGTAGTCGCAGACAAACAGTATATAAAGCGGCACGTTGCTAAACTTGTAAATGGAGAAACAAATTGGCACCTGCACCTCTGACACCACATATTGAAAATGTGGAAGAGTTTTTATCCCATTGCCACAGACGCCGATATCCGGCGAAGAGCACCATAATCTACGCCGGTGACCAAGGAGATACCCTTTATTACATTATCAAGGGTTCGGTCACGGTGATGATTGAAGATGACAGTGATGGCAAAGAGATCATTCTCGCCTACCTCAACCCGGGTGATTTTTTCGGCGAAATGGGGCTCTTCGACCAGGAGCATCGCAGCGCCTGGATCCGCACCAAAACCGAATGTGAAGTGGGGGAAATCAGCTACGCAAAATTTATGGAGCTGAGTAATAAACATCCCGCATTTCTATTCGCCATCAGCAAGCAAGTCGCGCAACGTCTTAGAGATACGACACGCAAAGTCAGGGATTTGGCCTTTCTTGATGTCACCGGTCGTGTGGCGAGAACTTTGTTGGATCTGTGCAAAGAACCCGATGCCATGACTCATCCGGACGGTATGCAGATTAAGATTACACGCCAGGAAATCGGGCGCATAGTTGGCTGCTCAAGGGAGATGGTTGGGCGAGTTCTCAAAGAGCTTGAGACTCAAGGGCTGGTCAGCGTGGCGGGCAAAACCATGGTGGTGTTTGGTACTCGTTAACCAAACATCTCAGCCAGCCGCTGACCCGGATCTTCGCTGCGCATAAACGCCTCACCCACTAAAAAGCTGTTCACATTGTGAGCGCGCATAGCGGCGACATCGTCGGCGCTGTGTATGCCACTCTCGGTGATAACGATTTTCCCGGCGGGGATTTTATCGAGCAGTTGGTAGGTATTTTCGAGGGACACTTCAAAGCTGTGCAGGTTGCGGTTGTTGATTCCAACCATTGGGTTATCCAACTTAAGCGCTATTTCCAGCTCGGCCCCGTCATGCACCTCAATCAATACATCCATACCCAGTGACACCGCCAACTCATGAAGGTGAGTAAGCTGTTCTTCGGTCAATGCTGAGACAATTAATAGAATGCAATCGGCACTCATGGCTCGCGCTTCATAGACCTGATAATCGTCAATAATAAAATCTTTGCGGATAACCGGCAGTTGCGTAGCGGAGCGCGCCATCTGCAAATACTCATCTGCGCCCTGAAAGAAATCCACATCAGTCAGTACCGACAGACAGGCTGCCCCACCCTGCTCATAGCTCTCGGCAATGGCGGCTGGATCAAAATTTTCGCGGATAACCCCTTTGCTCGGAGACGCTTTTTTGATTTCAGCAATCACTGCAGATTGCCCGGCAGCAAGTTTGGCGGCCAATGCTGCGGCAAATCCTCTGGGTGACTGAGCGGACTGAGCTTTTTCAATTAGCTGCGCTATAGACACCAGAGCACTGCGCTCGGCAATCTCTTCATGCTTGCGGGCAAGGATTTTTTTCAAGATGGTGGGTGTATCTGAACTCATTTCAATTTCTCGTTATTTTTAGGCGTCTTGCTGGACCTGAGTAAAGGTCGCCAAATCAGTTAGTTTAGCCCGTGCCAATCCTGCGCCTATGGCGTCCTGTGCCATGGCAACGCCTTCTTTGATACTATCGGCACAGCCAGCCACATAAAGTGCCGCACCGGCATTAAGAGCGATCAGATCGGCGGCTTTTGCACCATTGGCACTTGGTTTTTTGCTCAGCGCATCTTTAATCAGCTCAAGAGACTGCTCGGCGTTATCAACGCTTAAGCCTTCGAGACTCTGGCGCGACAACATAAAGTCTTCAGGGGCAATACTGTATTCCCTTACAACGCCGTCTTTGTATTCAGCGACTGCGGTTTCTCTGGCAATACTAATTTCATCGAGACCGTCGGCGGAGTGCACCACCATTATATGTTCGGCGCCTAGGCGTCCAAGCACTTCGGCCATGGGCTTGCACAGGGCCTGATCATAGACACCAATTAACTGCCGGGTAACACCTGCAGGGTTGGTCATGGGCCCCAGGATATTAAAAATAGTCCGCAGGCCAAGTTCCCGTCGCGGGCCAATCGCATGCTTCATGGCACTGTGATGGGCCGGCGCAAACATAAAACCGACGCCTAATTCTTGCACGCAGAGCGCTACTTGATCGGGGCTGAGATTTAAATTAACCCCGGCGGCTTCGAGCACATCAGCGGCACCACTGTTGCTGCTTACCGAACGATTGCCATGTTTGGCAACAGAGCCACCGGCTGCGGCAACGACAAAAGTTGAGGCGGTGGAGACGTTAAAGAGATTCGACTCGTCGCCGCCAGTGCCGACTATGTCGACAAGACCCTCACCGGAAACGTTGACTCCGGTCACCAGCTCACGCATGACTTCAACGGCGCCAGCAATCTCATCGATGCTCTCACCTTTCATTCGCAGGGCAACGAGAAAGGCACCAATTTGGGCATCCGTAGCATTCCCTGTCATGATTTGACGCATCACATCGCGCATTTCTGCGGCGCTAAGATTTGTTCCCAGCACAACGAGTTCTAGTGCTTGCTTGATATCCATACTTAACCCTCGAGGAAATTGTTCAGCAGGTCATGGCCATGCTGGGTCAGGATTGATTCAGGGTGGAATTGCACGCCTTCGATGGGCAGCTCTTTGTGACGCACCCCCATAATTTCATCGAGACTGCCATCCTCATTCTCCGTCCAAGCGGTAATTTCAAGACAGCTGGGCAGACTGCTCTGCTCAATCACCAAAGAATGATAGCGGGTTGCCTCAAAGGGATTAGTCAGCCCGGTAAAGACGCCGCTGCTGCTGTGGTGCATCGGCGAGGTTTTGCCGTGCATCACTTGCTTGGCGCGAACAATTTTGCCGCCAAAAGCCTGGGCAATACTCTGATGCCCAAGGCAGACGCCGAGAATCGGCAGGCGACCGGCAAAATGGGTGATGGTCTCCACGGAGATCCCCGCTTCATTGGGAGTGCAGGGGCCGGGCGAAATGACAATTTTCTCCGGGGCCATGCGCTCAATATCGGCAATGCTGATTTCGTCATTGCGATAGACCTGCACATCGGCCTTTAGCTCAGCGAGATACTGGACAATGTTGTAGGTGAACGAGTCATAGTTATCGATCATTAAAATCATTTCGACTCTCCAGGCGCTTTCTCGCAAACCATGGCTGCTGCCCGCATTAGAGCTCGGGCTTTGTTGTTGGTCTCTTTCCACTCCAGTTCGGGAACCGAATCGGCCACTACACCTGCTCCAGCCTGAACATGCAGTACATTGTCTTTGATCACGGCTGTGCGAATGGCGATAGCGGTATCCATATTGCCATTCCAGCCTATATAGCCCACTGCGCCGCCGTAGATATTACGTTTGACGGGCTCAAGCTCATCAATAATTTCCATGGCGCGAATCTTTGGTGCACCGCTCAATGTGCCGGCCGGCAATGTCGCCTTGAGCACCTCTAGTGCGCCCATATCATCAGTCACTTGGCCAACTACATTAGAGGTGATATGCATAACGTGGGAGTAGCGCTCAACGACCATCTTTTCCGTGACGACGACAGTACCGGTTTTACTAATGCGCCCGACATCGTTGCGACCCAAATCAATCAGCATCAGGTGCTCAGCAATTTCTTTAGGGTCGGCGAGCATTTCATCTTCCATGGCCTGATCTTCTTCCGCCGTTGCACCGCGCTTGCGGGTGCCGGCAATTGGTCGAACAGTGACTTCTCCGTCTTCAAGACGGGCGAGAACCTCTGGCGATGAACCGACAATATGAAAGCCGTCCAGATCGAGGAAGTACATGTAGGGGGAGGGGTTAAGACGTCGCAGGGCACGGTAAAGGTTGATTGGCTCAGCGTGAAAGGGTGCCGACAGGCGCTGGGATGGCACCACCTGCATCACATCACCGGCCATCACATAGTCTTTGACTTTATTGACCGCCGCTTTGAATTCCTGCTCGCCAAAACTTGAGACGAAGTCTTCTTCAGAGATACCGTCGCCAGCCAAATTCATTGGCGGCAGTTGCGGTGTTGGCTGTTCCAGCTTGGCCTCTAGCTCATCCAGACGGGCTTCGGCCTTGACCAGCGCATCTTTGTCTTTAGCATCCACATGAACTACTAACATGATGGTGCCGGAGAGGTTGTCGAAGATCGCCACCTCATCCGAGGCCATCAGCAAAATATCGGGTGTGCCCAGTTCGTCGGGGGGGGCGCTGTGGGCTAGTCGAGGCTCAACAAAGCGCACGGTGTCATAGCCAAAGTATCCCACCAAACCACCAGTGAAACGCGGCAGATTAGGCAGGTCGGGCATACTAAATAGCTGCCGGAAGCGCTCTACTTCTCCCAGAGGATCGCTAGTCTGGCGATTGACCATCGGCTTGCCGTCGCGAATGATTTCGAGCTGTGTGCCAAACACTTTGAGAACCGTAGAGGTATGCAGGCCAATCAATGAGTAGCGGCCCCATTTTTCGCCGCCCTGCACCGATTCAAATAGATAGGAGTTTGGCCCAAAAGCCAATTTTAAATAAACACTAAGGGGAGTTTCGAGGTCAGCCAGCACTTCCCGGGTGACGGGAATACGGTTGTATTCTTGGCGGGCTAACTCAGAAAATTGTTCGGGGGTCATAATCAGATCCTTGGTTTTTAACAGAATGTGGGTGTACAGGCGTCAGTGCGCCTCGGCTGCTCTAGTTGCGCCAACGCCACGTGTGACAATTACTGTCAAACTGTTTAGAACTTGAATCTCTCACAAACTATCTCCGAAACTTAGGCCGCTATTGTAATCAATTGAACCGACTCGACAACCGTCAGCGCGAAAAAATTATCAATTAACCTAAGTCTTTATGGACTGGGGCCTTTTATACGCTGCAGACCCTATGGCCTATGCCTTCGCCAACTCGCTGCGCATCTTACCAATAACATCGACATAGTCATCTGCGCCAAAGATTGCCGAACCGGCGACAAAGGTGTCAGCTCCCGCCGCAGCTATCTCACGAATATTCTTTATCGTGACTCCACCATCTATCTCTAGACGAATATCACGACCGCTGCTATCGATCAGCTTGCGAGCTTCGGCTAGCTTATCAAGTGTGGCGGGGATAAATTTCTGACCACCAAAACCTGGGTTGACTGACATCAGTAATAGCATATCCATTCGATCCATCACCCAGCGTACAGTTTCCAGACTGGTTGCTGGATTTAATACCAAACCTGCCTTGCAACCGAGATCACGAATCAGCTGCAGTGAGCGGTCAACGTGGTTCGATGCTTCGGGATGAAAAGTAATGTAGGTCGCGCCAACATCGGCAAACATACGAATCAAATCATCCACCGGTTGCACCATCAGATGGACGTCGATCGGTGCGGTGACGCCATGGTCGCGCAGCGCTTTACAGACCATCGGCCCAATAGTCAGGTTGGGAACATAATGGTTGTCCATCACATCAAAGTGGACAACATCTGCGCCGGCTTCAAGAACGGCATCAACCTCTTCGCCCAGGCGGGCAAAATTGGCAGATAGAATGGATGGAGCAATCAAAAAATCAGTCATATAACACCAGAAGTCAATTCAGGCGTAACTATGCGTGACTTCCTTATGGGGTGCAAATACTTTGCCCGTGAAAGGGGCCTGAGCCTGAACAAAAGCCCCCAAAAGAAAAAAAGACCACCTGTTTTCAAATGGTCTTTTCTCGGCTAACAGCTTATTGCTGATTCGTCCTGTTACTGCTGATGCTTTTCTTTCATTTTCTCTCGGTGTTGCTGCTTGGCCGCACGAGCTTCTTCCTTGGTCAAAGAGCCGTTGCCATCGCTGTCCATTTTCGAGAAACGCTCACGGCGTTTATCGGCCATTTTCTCCAACGCCTGTTCGTGCTCTTGAGTGGAAACCGCGCCATCACCATCTTGATCAGCATGTTTAAACATGCCTTTATGGTGACCTTCCTTGCCTTCATGATCACCCCCATGGTGATCGGCAAAAGCCCCAAGCGAGCAAACAGCCAGCAGTGTGAAAACCATTAAATTACGCATAAACTATCCTCTTGATTGAATTAGTAGAGCCTACAACGTTAGACCCCACCAATTGGTTGACGATCAAGAGTAAGCGTAATCCTTAAACTGGTCGCGGAGATCTTTCTTGCTTATTTTTCCAGTTGCTGTGTGGGGAATCTCATCGACAAAAACGCAGTCTTCAGGTGTCCACCACTTCGCGATTTTGCCCTCAAGAGAAGCCAGTATGGCGTGTTTATCAGGAGTGCAGCCTTCGACTGGAATGACGATGAGTAGTGGCCGCTCAGTCCACTTCGGATGCGAGACGCCAATTACTGCAGCCTCTTGAACATCTGGATGAGCCATGGCGGCATTTTCCACGTCGATAGAGCTGATCCACTCGCCACCGGATTTAATCACGTCTTTAATCCGATCAGTAATGGTCACATAACCCTGCTCATCGATAGCCGCCATATCACCCGTATTAAACCAACCATCTTCGTCTACCGCCGGTTTATCATCGAGACGATAGTAGCCACTGCAAACCCATGGACCCTTGACTAGCAATACACCGGAGGAAACGCCATCCCAGGGCAGCTCATTATTGTCGCCATCGACAATTTTCATTTCAACACCATAGACAACACGGCCAGCGCGAACACGCCAGGTATCCTGCTCGTCCTGAGTGCCGTCCTGCATCCACTCCTGGGGTCGATTGTAGGATCCGAGAGGACTCATTTCAGTCATTCCCCAGCCCATGTGCACAATCACGCCATACTTTTCCATTTCCTGCATCAGCGACAACGGGCATGCGGAACCGCCAGAAACCACCGACTTAAGCGACTCCACGGTTTTTCCTGTGGTATTAAGGTAACCCACCAAGGCCAGCCACACAGTGGGCACGCCGAGGGAATAGTTTACTTTTTCTGAGTTGATCAGGTTGGTCAGGGTTTCACCGTCGGCCATTTTCGGTCCTGGGAACACCAGCTTGGCGCCAACCATTGGACCGTTGTAGGCCGTTCCCCACGCATTAACATGGAACATAGGCACGATTGGCATCACTACATCGTTCTCTGAGAGATTCATCACGTCAGGTGTTGAGCCAACAATGGAGTGTAAAACGGTACTGCGATGGCTGTAGAGAACGCCCTTAGGGTTTCCTGTGGTGCCCGAGGTATAACACATGGAGCTGGCGCTATTCTCTTCCAACTGCGGCCAGTCAAAACTGTCTGATTCGCCTTCAATAAAGGTCTCGTAACAATGGGCATTTTTGAGACTGGTCTCCGGCATATGTGCCGCATCAGTCATCACCACAAAGCCTTGAACCTTGGGCAGCTTGTCTTGAAGCTGCTCCAGCAGCGGCACAAACATCGGGTCGGTGAAGATAAACTTATCTTCGGCGTGATTAAGAATATATTCGATCTGTTCCGGGAACAAACGCGGATTAACCGTGTGACAAACCTGTCCTGAACAGGAGATTGAGTAATAGAGTTCAAAGTGTCGGTAGTCGTTCCAGGCAAGAGTGGCGATGCGATCTCCTGACTCAAAGCCCACTTTTTGAAGGGCATTGGCCATCTGGCGCACACGTCGGAAGGCATCTTTATAAGTGTATTTGTGCAACGGGTTGTCGCCGGTTACTGAAACAATTTCACTTTTCCCATTAATTCGATCAGCGTGATTCATTATTGTTGTTATGGTCAGCTGGGAGTCCATCATTAAGCCATTCATGCTCTGTTCCTCAAGGTGTTTTTCTGAATCTGGTTTTAATTATAATTATTGCTTTCAGTGTTTAGACTACCATTGAGACAGACTGCTTAATACTATTAATCTGTGGACGGCAGGTCACCTACTCCACGAGGGTGCAGAGCAGGCATTTTCTTCGGGGGAGTTAATCAGTGGCTGGGCGGAATGGTGCGCAGATGAGTTTCAATTTCTTCGAAGTCAGGCAAGTCCAAGTGCTGGCCATCTAGATCAAAGCTTAAACTGATACAGGTGGCAATTTCGACTTCGTCCTGAGCCGACAGAGCACTATCTTCCTCCACCCTGATGGTATGGGGAAATCCTTTGCATATAATCGCGTAGTAACGATGCTCGTGCCCTTCTACCAGGCTATTCAGCACGACAATGCGCGTACCGCTGCCGAAATCTGCGCAGGGCTTTGTCTGCTGCAGTGCAGCAAAATCAATCAGCGGGATGGTTAGATTACGCCATTTAATCCAGCCAAACATCCACTGCGGTTTTTCCTCGTCAGCGATAACTTCCTGATTGAGAATAATCTCGGCGATGGCAGGCATGGGGACCAATAAATTTGATGGCCCTGTATTAATCGACAGACAGTCGACCTGGGCGATAGAACTTTTTTGATCTAGAAAAAATAAACTCATTGGCTACAAGCCTCCATTTGAATAACATCCGCATTTAATCTTTCCGCGAGTTCTTCGACAGTTCCAATAACATCGGTCTTACAGCGTTGCATCACTGCTTGGGGCATGGCCGGCACTGTGCAGGCAGCTGGATCCTGAACCCAGACCTGCCCCCCATACTGCTTGATGGCCTGACAGCCTCGCGCGCCGTCGTCACCCATACCCGTGAATATAATCGCTCCACAATTACCTCGGTAGAGCAGTGCCAAACGATTGGCTAACTGGTCAATGGACGGTGCATACGGACCCTGCCATGAGGAGGCGAAGCGCAAGACCCAACCCTGCCGGCTAATTCGGGTCTCAAACTCAGGTGATATCAGCGTAACTGTACCGGGTTTTATATACTCTCCGGTGGTCGGCACTCTTGCCGGCCAGCCTGTATGAGTTTCTATCATCTTTAACAAAATCGCTATCTGCTGCCCCGCTATATGTTGAGCATAGACGAAAGCCACGTCATCACGCAGAGGAATTCGGCTTAAAAACTGACGTATCGCCTGCAGGCCTCCAGTTGAAGCACCCAGCAACCAGACTTTTTTAGCCTTTGTCTGATGCATGTCTGGCTTCTACGCTTGAGTAGAAAGCAGCTCATCCAGTGTTTCTAACAAGTGCTCCTCTTGATAGGGCTTGCCCATATAGTGGTCGACGCCGATTTCCATGGCGCGCTGGCGATGCTTATCACCTGTTCGTGAGGTAATCATAATAATCGGGATATTCGATAACTCTTTACTGGCACGAACCCGGGTTGCAACTTCAAAACCATCCATGCGCGGCATCTCAATATCTAGCAAAATCACCGCGGGAATCTCATCTTGCATTACCTTTAAAGCGTCAATGCCATCCTTAGCGGTAAGGACTCGATAGCCTTGGCGTCGAAGAATTCGGCTGGTGACTTTTCTCACCGTAACCGAATCATCCACCACCAATATGCTCGGTGAGATCTCCTTGGCTGAGCGTGAATCATGCTCGAGACCACTCCCATCGCCCTTGCCAATACGCGGCAGGTCCACAATCGAGACCCGTGCCAATTCATTGAGATCAATAATCACGACTACCTGGCCATCACTCAAAATGGTTGCCCCACCCAGCCCTGGAACGCTGGAAAACTGAGAACCAAGGGTCTTCACAACAATCTCTTTGGTACCAATAATCTCATCAACCTGCACCGCAAAGCGCCGGTTATCGGAATGGAACAGCACCAGTGCGGCATCCTCATCGAGGCTATCTGGACGCTTTAATATATCTGGGTTGAGTAGAGTTCCGAGATAACAGAGTTCATAATCAATACCGGCATAGTTAATCAGACTGCCATTGGCGACAGCTTCATCGACGGCACTGCGCGGCATAAAGTGGACGCCATCAATTGAATTAAGTGACAGGGCGTAGTGATCGCCAGTGACATTAATCATTAGTGCGCGGTTAACCGAGAGGGTGAAGGGTAAGACTATGGTGAACTGGGTGCCAAAGCCTGCCGAGGTTTCAATCTCTACCCGACCACCGCACTGGCGCACCTCACTATTGACCACGTCGAGTCCTACACCACGGCCTGATATCTGGCTCACCGAATCGGAGGTGGTAAAGCCAGGGTGAAAAATAAACTGTGAAATTTCGTAAGCCGATAGTGCCGCATCCTCTGTTATCAACTCATTTTCGAGGGCGCGACGACGGATTTTTTCGACATTTAGTCCGCGGCCATCATCAGCCAGGTGAATGACGATATCGCCACCCTGCCTATACGTAGTAATGACAATACTGCCACTGGCAGGCTTGCCGGCTTTCAAACGCTCAGCCTCAGTTTCAATACCGTGATCCACAGAGTTGCGAATCATATGTTCGAGTGGCGCGACCATCCTATCGAGAACCGATCTATCCATTTCCCCCTGGATATTGTCCATGCGCAATTCGACTTTTTTGCCCAGCTCTATTCCCACCTGCCGGACAATCCTGCGCAGCCGTGGAACAACTCGGGCAAAGGGCACCATACGGGTTTTCATCAAACCTTCCTGCAAGTCTGTATTGATGCGCGACTGATGTAACAACAGGGTTTCAGTGCCAATTAATTTTTCAGTTAGGGTCTCTTTGAGATCGTGTAAATCCGAGGCAGACTCCATCAGCGATCCGGTCAGCTGCTGCAAGTGGGAATAGCGATCCATCTCCAGCGGGTCAAAATTATCCGCGTCACCTGAGGCTTCAATCTGCTCGCGACGATAATCAATCTGCGCCTCGGTTTCAGTTCCCAGGCGTCGGACCTGCTCCTGAAGACGATCGACAGTGGCATCCATTTCATCGAGAAACTGCGTGAACTCGCTGAGCTGCTCTTCGACTCGACCACGGAAAATGATATTTTCCCCAGACAGATTAACCAGGGTGTCGAGTACCTCGGCACCAATTCGAACCACTTCTTTGATTTCACCTTGAATGGCATTCTGGTCAAGCCTAGGCTTTTGTCTGCCACCGGAGGGTGGAGATTGAATCGACTGCCCAGACTTGTCGGCCTCGGGGATAGCCAAAGATTTTATAAAGTCAGCCGCAGTCTCAGAACTGTTCTGTTCTGCACTCTGACCTCCATTCACGCCTTTATCACCAACAACGCCATTTTTATCCGCTACGGCCTCTTGTTCAAAATCAACCAGCTGTTTGCGCAGCGCAGTGATATCGCCGCCATGGGCTATCTGCCGAACAATGTCGTAGGCGCTGACTAGCTTTTCTTGATGGGAAATAATGGTTTTAAAGAAGCGCTTATCGTAACTCTTGGTGTCATCGACCAAAGATTCGATGGCATGAGCCCGATCTCCCAGCCCATTAAACCCAGCCATGCGCGCACCACCTTTCAAGGTATGCAAGTCACGCTTAAGTCGGTCGGCCAGTTCAATCTCTTTGGGGCTGGAGCGCCAGGCCATCACTAATTCTTCAATATGACTGACAATGTCATCTGCCTCTTCGACAAAGACGCCGACAATGTCATTGTCGAGCTCTATATCAACCAATGACGTTGCGCTTGCTGCAGTCACTGCAGACTCGCTGATTTGCGCAGCTTCATCCGTATCCTCCAAACGCTCATCACTGCCATCTAAATCGGTCAATAGCTCGCTAATGTCCCCTTCAGGAAGGGTTAATTCAGCCTCCTCAGATATTGCAGACTGATCGTCCTCGAGTACTTTTTGGTCCGGCGTTTTTTGAACAGGCTCTTCTTGTAAAGGCTCTTCGACAGCAATTGCAGCCGGATCCTGTGACTCAGATTTTGTATCCTTTAGCTCACGCGCCTGCTGTTCAGCGATTTCAGTCAGCTCGGTCTTTTTCGCTAACTGCTCCCTGAGCTGTTTTCCTATATCCGCTAAACGATTTTTATCTGCCTCAGATATTGAGATTAGATCCTGATCCGCCGCGAGCATATCAAACAGATTAAGTAGATCTTCATGGCTCTCTTTTAGCGTATCAATAACAGTCTGATCAGGTATGGAGCCTATTTCCAACAGTAGGCTATAAATCGGCGCCATCAATCCAGCCAGCTCTAGAATAGGCGCTATATCCGCATCCACAAGCTGTTCCTGGATAGCCTTTAAATCAGCCTGCAGCGTATTGAAAACGACCCTTGGAGGTGCCGTTTGACGCTGCAGATAATCATACAGAGCAGGATAATTCTGCAGTGCTAGTAGCCCTTCGGCCATAAGCCGCTTTACCGCATAAAAGTCCTTGCCGTTACTATCATTGTTCGCACCACGCAATAGATGACCAACCGCTTTTTCCCGCAACTCTAAGAGCCGCGCACGGAACAGTGGCAGCCCTTGCAGTTCGACAAACTCGCCGCCGGTCATTCGCGCAAGAATGGCACGGAAAAAATCTGCCGCATCTTCAACCAGGTGAACAATATCTTCGTCGAGACAAATATAGTGGTGATGCAACTCTTTAATAAATTCTTCAAGGGGGGTAACCAACTCACTCAGCTCTGAGAAATCGGCCATTTCTGCCGTCCCTTTTAAGGTGTGCAGCGCTCGCTGTAGAGCCAAAGACGGTGTTTTATAAAGCGGCGCCGAGCTTCGAGTTTGTATAACAAAATCGTCAATAGTTTTTAAATGGGCCTGAGCTTCGTTGACGAACATCTCCAACAATATGGCTTCGTGCTCGGCTTGATCATGTAGCTCCTCAGTAACTACCTGCCGCTCAAGGATCTCGTGGTCGCTTTCAACTTTTGTCTTCTTGGTGTCAGAAGTATTAGCACTATTTGAATCACTAAGAGCCTCCGCTTGCTCTTCAGATTCTTGCTCAGCTACCTCGCTGGCTTCTGCACTAAGGCCTTTAATACCAAGCCCTTCAACAACGAGTTCTTCAGTGTCAATTTGGTCTAGGACAATCTCAGGGCTGACCTCCAGGCCAAACAATGCGGCGGCGAGTTCGCTCATGGCTTCGTCATGAGCTAGGCATCTGGCCGCCTCAACAATAGCCGCAATACGCTGCTCTGGGTCTTCATTGGGCTGATTCACAGCAAAGGCCGGAACCATTAGAACTAGGGTTTCAATCGCTATCCCTGACAGGTCGACCATCATCTCAGTACAATTAAAACGCCCGTTAGTGACTCCGTTCAATAGCTCTTCAATAGACCAGGCTAGATCGCCGATGGCCATGGCGCCGACCATGCGCCCGCTGCCTTTTAGGGTATGAAATGAACGCCGAGCTATAGCCACTAACTCTGGGTCCTGTGGCTGGCTTTTCCACTTGGGCAATAGCGCCGTCAGCGTCTCGATAACTTCATCCGCTTCTTCGACGAAAATTTCAATTATTTCTTGGTCGACAACATATTTGTCTTCATCTCGATGCCCATTGACGGTTTCAGGCTGCAGAGAATCAACGTTGTTTGCAGCCACGGTTTGCTCTTCGGTGATACCGGCGACCGCTTCCTGCTGTTCCTGCAAAACAACCAACTCTTCGATAATTTCTTCCGGCTCAGCGTGCAATTCAGCAGTATCGAGCGGGATCTGTTGCGCTGGCGCTTGCTTCGCTTGAACTTCTTTCAGCAGAGAATAAATACTCTCTTCAGCCGCGAGCAAAACATCGTCCTGCTTGTTATGGCTATCAGCTGGAGATTGTTCGAGATAGTATTCAACAATGGTAATTGCATCGGCGAAGGTGTCTAGCTCATGCCACTCGACTTGCGGGCCATCTCCTGCAATAAGAGTTTCAACATAGCCTGTACAGCCAGCCACAACAGATGCGGCACGGGAAAATCCTATAATCTGCAGGGCGCCTTGCAGCTCGTTGAACTTTGCTGGCACATCGGAGAGTAACTGCAAGTCCCACTGGGAGTTTATAAAGGCAACCACAGCTTCTTTTATACTCTCAATGCCGCTACGCGACTCCGCTAAAAGGACCTGGCTCGCGCTGTCGAATTCAAATTGGTTTTGCTGGCTGTCGAGATCAACTGTGCCTGAAAATTTGTCGGGACTAGCGGCCCAGGTATTCAGCGCCAATTCTATTTCGGCAAGGCGTTGAACGGCGTCGGCAATATCCTGATCTTCGATTCCAGAGCCTTCAAGAGCAAAAATTTGATGTAATTTTTTATCCACATCACTGGTGGCATCGCGCAGTTTTCCCTGGCCTACTAGAGCCAGAGTGTCGGCCATATTGGAGAGTACCGGAAGCGCTTCCCGAACCTCGTCAGCAGAGAGGCCACCCTCGATAGAAAACCTTTCTAGGGCCGAGCGCACCGTGGCCAGCTCGCCTTGAATCGCCACAACTAGAGAGCGCACAACCAACGGATCATACTGCGGCACCAGACGTCCATGATCAGGATTAATGGTGCCAGTGGGGAATGCTTCAGCGAGCTTATATTTTTCCCAAATCACCTCCAATGCCGTGGAGTCCGGTTGAATTGTCGTCAGATAATAGAGCAGGTTTTTAAACAGCGCGTTCTCTGGAGCACTGCATTCTCCTTGGGCCAGGTCCGCAGCCTGCAGTTTTAATTGTGTATCCAGGGTTCGAAAAACTTTTTTAAGTGCGAGGCTAAATTTAATTTCACCGGACGCCACCAGCCTCAGAGTTTGACCTGCCACAGACCATAGATGTTGGCGCCAACTGCCTTTGGACAGTTCGGCCATACGCTGCAAGACTTTTTCAAGGTTGGAATAATTAGCCGCTTTTTCCTGTTCTTTTATGACTTTGATTAGGGATAGCTGATAGACCTGACGAAGACGCTTGACCATGTCACTGGCCGGCGGGTTTGGATCAGCGGCAATCTGCTCCTCAGCTAGGTTTTTGAAGAACGATAAATCCGGTGAAAATAAAACACCTTCTGAAACTAGCGACTGCCCTTGAGCCGCGCGCAAATCATTCAATAATAGAATGAGAGTCTCGGGACGATCTTCGCGATTAGAAAGAATTTGCCGCAGATAGATTGGCAGTTTAACGATCGCCTGAACCAAAATCTCACAGGCTTCATTAATATTGGAAACTTTTTTATCAATAATTGCCTGAGTCAAAGCTTCCATTTCTTCAACTAGAAAAATGCAGCCCTCATATTCGAGAATTTTGAAGGGACCTGTTATTTGATGCAGGTGGCCAAGACAAAAATGTATTTTGGTTTCATCACTATTGTTCTGAGTAAACGCTTCCAATTCGCTAAAGGCGGCGTCCAGACTATTTTCTATTTCTCCCACTAGCCATTCAAGCCCGGTGAAGGTCTTGATTCTTTTTATTTGAACCTCGCTCATAGAGCCTCTCCCTGTTCAACGGTCTCAACTTTGGTGTATGCCTGAACAACTCGCGGCGCGACCCGTGCAAATCCTTCTGGAGTCCAATTCGCCAGTTCGCCAATTCCCAGCATTAGACAACCTCGGTTATCCAAATGCTCGGTGAGTTGATTTACTAGTTCGCGACGCTTCCAACGGCGAAAATAAATCAACATGTTCTGACAATAAATAAGATGCATTTTGCGCCCTATTAAAGGTGACTTGTCGGCCAATATATTACTCGTTAAAAAACACACTTTACGCCTTAAATCCGCTTTTACGCGCCACAGTTGCTTGCCAACTTGGTCAAAATAATCCTCATTCGTGGACTGATCAACCGCGTTCATTTTGGCAGCGCGATAGATGCCGCGGCGGGCTTGAGAAATAGCCTCATGACTAATGTCCGTGCCGATAATGCCAAAGCGCGGTTCACGACCCGCTTCGCGCATAGCGCGATCAACGGTTATCGCCAATGAGTAGGCCTCTTCACCCGTTGAACAGCCTAGACTCCACAGCCAAAGTGGTCCGACAAAGCCCTTGTCACTGACAGTCTCTTTGACCCACTGGGCGACATAGTCAAATGAAGGGGAATGTCGAAAGAAACTGGTTTCTTTAACCAGCAAACTATCTACCAGTCCGCTCCACTCTTCGGCCCCTCTGGTCACATCCAGAGCTTGGTTGAGATATTCGTCAACGTCGAGAAGGTTTAGCTCGGCCATTCTTCGATTGAGCAAGAGCCCTAAGGCTCGCTCGCGGTCAGGTGTAATCTGCACACCGGTGCGCTCTTCGATAGCGGCTTTCCAGACATCGAAATATCCGAACTCACTGCTCTGAAGACGCGCCTGCTCTGCTTTGATGGCCACCTATAAGTCCTATTCAGCCGACCATCACGCCTTTCTATCGCCTTCATCAGTCAACATGGCTTCGATTTCAGCCTCAAACTCTTCGAGATGTAATAGCTCCTCGGGGTCTTCAGCATCGACTTCAAGGTCTTCGTTAAAGTCCTGATGCAACTCCGCACTGGCAGCAAAATTAAGATTCAGCGGCTCTCTGCCATTACTGACATCAGGGTCTTCGCTAAGTGTTTCCTGTGGATCTACATCCGCCTCGGCTGCGACGGCAAACATCGCACCCAGCTGGTCGTCATCAAGCTCTTCTTGATGTTCTGAACTAGCGTGCTCAAGGGATGTTTCTTCGGAGTCCCTAAGGAGTTCATTTTTGGTCGAATCGGGAAGAATAAATCCACTTACTGAATGTTTCATTTCTACCGCCATCTCTGCCAGCTCACCAATCGAGGTAGCCGTATCATTTGTACCCGATAGAGTTTGCGAGGTGATTTCTTGAATCACATTCATGGTGTGGGAAATATGCGCGGAGGTGGTGGCCTGATGTTTCGCCGCTTCAGAAATATCCTGAATTAACTCTGCGAGGTTGGTCGATACACTTTCAATTTCTTCCAGCGCGATGCCGGCACTATGGGCAAGCTCAGCACCCTTAACCACCTCGGCAGTCGTCTGCTCCATGGAACTCACCGCCTCATTGGTATCGCTCTGAATGGTTTTTACCAATCCGGCGATTTGCTTTGTGGCTGTCGCCGAGCGCTCCGCAAGACGCTGAACCTCATCGGCTACTACCGCAAAACCACGACCTGCTTCGCCGGCCATAGCCGCCTGAATCGCGGCGTTTAGGGCGAGGATATTGGTCTGTTCGGCGATCTCATTAATCAGCGACACGATATCGCCAATTTCCTGAGAGCTCTCACCGAGACGCTTAATGCGCTTCGAGGTATCCTGAATTTGTTCACGAATAGTATCCATACCTTCTATAGTATTGCGCACAACCTGTGAGCCATTTTTTGCAATGGATACCGAGCGCTCCGCAACAGCAGCCGACTCGGCAGAATTGGAAGAGACCTGATCGATGGTGATCGCCATTTCATTAATTGCCGCTGATACGCCGGCAATTTCCTGGGCCTGATGCTCTGCGCTTTCCGCCAACTGTAAGGATGTGGCGCGCGTTGCATCGGCTGATCCGGCCACCTTAGCCGATGAGCTGGCGACGTTTTCAACCAGACTTCTCAGCTCGCCAATGGCAAAGTTAATCGAGTCGGCGATGGTACCGGTAAAGTCCGCGGTCACCGTGGCTTCAACGGTCAAATCACCATCTGCCAGATCCGAGATATCATCCAACAATTGCAAAATCGCCTGCTGGTTTTTATCTTTGGTCTGCTCAGATTCAATAAGGTTGCGACGCGTGGCCCTAAAGTTAATAAAACCTAAGGTCACCAAGGCGGCAAAGAAGCCAGCGATGGCAGATAGACTAGTCAGATCATTAAACAGACGCTGCTCTGAGCTAGCAAGATCCGCTACAGTGTTGTCCAAGTTGTCGAGCTGGGTCAGCAGCATCGGAACATCCGCTAGCAGAGCTTCGGCAGACTGGCGCGCGGTAGAAAGGTCATTTGCCGAGTTATAGATACGATCAATATCGTTGGCGACCACATCAAATGACTCTTGAATCTGCTCAATACTGGCCAAGGCTTCTTTGTTGGTCACTTTGGTTATGCCAAGAATAAAGTTGCCATTTTTCATCGAATCCAGAGTGTCGCGAAACACATTAGAATCGCCTTTAAACTGATCGGCAGCCACATTCGCATCACCGCTGGCGAGGATCATCTTGTCGATATTACGGCCAATGCGCTCGATCAGCCAGAGCTGTTCTTGGGCAATAGCGATCTGCCCTGCAGGGGCTGACTGGGCGATCAGAGCGTCCACAACTCGACCGGCATTATCCTGCACCTGGGGTAATGTAGCATTGAGTTTCCGGGCAACAGTGGAGACAAAGACTACCGTTTCACGGCTGTCGGCTAACTGCTTCAACTCCCCTTGCACCTTGGCCCAACTGTCGGCGACCAATTTGATTTGCGTGCGAGAAATTTCATCCTGAGTATTGAGGCGCTGTTGCAATATTTTCCAGCCGCGCTCCATCTGTGTATTCAAACCGGTTAGGGAGTCAAAAGCCTCCTCTCTCGCGGCACTCGCATCATCGGCCAGCTTGGTAATACGCAGTGCTTTAATGCGCAGATTGGCGATACTCTGGATATTGCTTTGATCGATTTTCGCCTGTCGGTTCACTTCAATAATGCTGTATGCCGCCGCACCTATACAGATAATTCCCAGCGTGATAATTAGGCTGCGAAAAAGCGATCCTTTGCCAGTAGTTGTACTCATATAATCCTCCATGTTTATTCTGTATTACAGTTATTTCTTCGAGTTTTGCAATTCAATAATTTTGAAATTAAAAATGTAAAAGCCTAAATAGAAACGCTCATAAAGTGATCGTCTTCAATCAGTTTTCGGGCGCAAAAAAGTGGCAGTGATTGCTGTTCCTCGACAAAAATTCCGTCGGTAAAATTGGCCATTGGGCACTGGCTAGATAGTGTTTGATACAGGTCCACAGGCAGGGATTTAATCCCCTGAACCGAATCCACAGCAACCCCCACATAGACACTATTGATATCGAGCACCAAGACACGTCGATCGCGTACCGCGCTGCTTAAACTGCCACCAAGAAACGCCGCGAGATCAACAATCGGTAGCAGACGACCTCTAACATTAGCCAAGCCCGTCACCCAGGATTTGACGCGGGGTAATTTTGTTGACTCGGGCAGTTCAAGTATTTCGCTTACTTCATCCAACGGAATCAGGTAGTCATGTCCCAATAGACTAAAGGCAATTAACTTGCGCGCCTCCGCTATTGGCTTTTGCGCGGGCAAGCCATAGGCCGACCCAGTGAATCGGCTGGCGACACGGCTAATGGTTGAAAAGAGTTTTTTGACTTTAGACACGGCGCGACGTCCTAATTTAAGACGCTAGCAATTGCAGACACTAGTTGCTTCTCGTCAATCGGCTTGACCAGGTAGGCCTTGGCACCTTGGCGCTCACCCCAGACCTGATCCGCCTGCTGGTTTTTAGCGGTGACAATAATGACCGGGATATGCTTCGTTTCCTTGCCGCGACTGAGCTGTCGAGTTGCCTGAAAGCCATTCAGTCCGGGCATTACTATATCCATCAAAACCACATCGGGCTGCTCATCTCGCGCCAAGTTCAGTCCTTGCTCGCCAGAATCTGCAGAGAGCACTGAAAATCCGTTGCGCTCAAGAATATTGGCCAATTTATATGTTTCCGTAGGAGAGTCATCCACAATCAATACTTTTGCCATTTGCTAAAACCTCTAGATCCTTTAGTTAGTTTTGGGTGTGTTTTTCTAATACATCGAGCAATTCTGCGCGACCAAAGGGCTTGGTCAGATAGTCATCGGCGCCGACTATCCGGCCTTTGGCCTTGTCAAAAAGACCGTCTTTGCTCGATAACATAATCACTGGAGTTGATTTATAGTCGGGATTATTTTTGATTAATGCGCAGGTTTGATAGCCATCGAGACGCGGCATCATGATGTCTATAAAAATGACATCTGGTCTGATATCGACGATTTTCGACAGGGAGTCAAAACCGTCTGACGCTGTTGAAACATCACAACCGGCTTTTGCCAGCAATGTTTCTGCGGTACGTCTTATTGTATTGCTGTCATCTATGACGAGCACTTTAAGGCCCTGAACATCCATATTTTCACCATTGTAAAACCACTTAACGCCTTAAGTATTGCCAACATCACTTAAGTTATGGAATTTTAAACACACTTGTAATATATAATCCACAAGCCTCTAAACTTAATAAAAGAATTGATTTATAGGTCACAGAATTTTTCAGGGCATCGGCCATATCAGTTGCCACACTTAGTTATAGCGCAAATATCAACCTAAGGCTGTCATTTTATGGGCACTTCGCTCGGCGTCATTATGGATCCCATCCAATCCATTTCTTTTTACAAAGATTCAACCCTGGCGATCTTACTGGCCGCTCAGGCACAGGGATTTGATCTCTTCTATATGGAGCAGCAAGACCTCTATATAGATAACACTGGGCCCAAGGCCCAGCTGCGCCCCTTAAAAGTATTCAACGACGCCAACAAATGGTTCGAACTAGGTGATAGCCGAGACGCCGCTTTGGAAGAGATGGATGTCTTGATAATGCGTAAAGACCCGCCTTTCGATAGCGAGTTTATTTATTCGACCTATATTCTTGAAGCCGCAGAACAGCGCGGTTCGCTGGTAATTAACAAGCCTCAGAGTCTGCGCGACTGCAATGAAAAGGTCTTTGCCACGCTGTTTCCCCAATGCACTCCACCCCTTTTGGTTAGCCGTGATCAGGAGCGATTGAAGGGCTTTTTGGCCGAACATCAGGATGTCGTTTACAAACCACTTGATGGCATGGGTGGCACCTCGATTTTCCGTGTCAAAGAGGGCGACCAAAACCTCAATGTCATTCTCGAGACCGTCACCAAGTATGGCTCTGAGACGATTATGGCGCAGAAGTTTATGCCTCAAATCACCCAGGGCGATAAGCGTATTCTGGTTGTCGACGGCGAGATCATTCCTTTCTGTCTGGCGCGCATCCCCACGGGCAGTGATTTCCGCGGAAATCTTGCCGCCGGTGGTCGCGGTGTTGTACAGCCACTTAGTGAGCGGGATCTGTGGATTGCTCAGCAGGTTGCACCTACATTAAAAGAGCGTGGACTGATTTTTGTCGGCCTCGATGTGATTGGCGACTATCTCACCGAAATTAATGTCACTAGCCCAACCTGTATTCGCGAGATTGATAATGCTGAAGACACTCAGATTGGCGAACGCCTGATCAAAGCTGTGCGCGCAAGACTGGATCAACGAGGTTAAAAACGATTAATCATCCCTGGAACGAACTATGGACAGCCTGAGCCATGAGCAGCCTGAGCAATGGATAGCCTGAACAATGGATAGCTTGAACAATGGATAGCTTGAGCGATGGGCTGTGGAATACTAGCCAGCAGCGCCTTCGTAAGACCTTCTCGCTGGCGTTGGTGGCCCACGGCGTGCTGCTAATTGGCCTGAGCTTTGCCATGCCGGCAGGCTCTCCTCCGAGCCCCTCCATGGATATCACTCTGGCGCATCAGCCTAGCGAAGAGGCGCCAGATCAAGCAGACTTTATTGCCCAGACCAATCAGGTTGGCAACCACAATGAGCAGAAAATACTGCAACCCCAACGCCAAGACTTGAGACAGATGGCCGTTGAGCAGCAACGTTCCAACCCCGCCGACCAGACGATCTTGAGCCACAGCGGTGACCCCAGCCCCAAGGAAACATCCAGCAGTGAACAGCAACAACCCGACATCGGTGCCATGCACGCAGAGCTTGATCGCTTAAAGCAGGCTTACAACAAGATCCCTCAGGTGCTGCGGATGACCTCGGTATCGGCCAAGTCGGCAGATGCAGCGGCCTACATGGTTTATTTTGAAGAGAAAGTAGAGCAAATCGGCAATATTAATTACCCCAGAGAAGCTCGCTCCCAGGGTATTTTTGGTCAAGTGCAATTAATCGTGGTGCTACTCGCCGACGGTCGCATCAAGCGCATTGAGGTCTCAAAAGGCTCGGGCTCACGGCTACTTGATCAGGCCGCCGTGCGCTCAGTGCAACTGGCCTCGCCTTTTAAGCCGTTCCCCAAAGAGCTGCGCAACCGCGATGAGATTCATATTATCCGTACCTGGCAATATCAGTCTAACAATGTACTGACCACAAACTAATCTGATTCAACGCTTGAGTTTGAGGCGATAAAACTCCATATTGCTCATTATGACGACCTTGAAACCGAAAAAAATAAACAGCCTGAAAAACCACTTTTTGCTGGCCATGCCTGGCCTCAATGACCCAACTTTTTCTGACTCTGTGGTGTATATCTGCGAGCACAACTCAGATGGTGCTATGGGGCTGATTATCAATCAGCAAATGGACATTCCGGTGAAAGCCATATTTGATCAGCTGAAACTAGATTATCAGGATGAGTATGGGCGACCACTGCTGTTTGATGGCGGCCCAGTGCAGCGCGACCGCGGATTTATTTTACACGCCAACTGCAAACAGCAGTGGGAGTCGACACTGAACATCTCCGATGAGGTCTGCCTCACCGCATCCCGAGACATACTCACCGATATGGCGATTGGTAAAGGCCCCAAGGACTCTCTGGTTACCCTAGGTTACTCAAGCTGGGAAGCCGGTCAGCTGGAGCGGGAACTGGGTGAAAACAGCTGGCTGACAATCCCCGCCGAAGCCGAAATTATCTTTAACACAGACTGCGCTAAACGGGCTTCAGCAGCGGCGCTGAGTATTGGCTTGGACCTGCGTATGCTCTCCCATCAGGCCGGTCATGCCTGAAGCCAAAAAACACAAAAGACTGCTCGGCTTTGACTTTGGCCTCAAGCAGATCGGCGTTGCCAATGGGCAAACCCTCACCTCCTCAGCCACTGGCCTGATGATTCTCAAGGCCGTCGACGGCATTCCCAACTGGGCCCAGGTGGAGAAGCTGTTAAAAGACTGGAGTCCAGATCTAGTGGTGGTTGGTCTGCCGTTAAATATGGATGACAGTGAAAGTGAGCTGAGTGGCCGAGCGCGTAAATTTGCTCGTCGCCTACAGGGGCGTTTTTCAGTGGAGGTGGAAATGGTTGATGAGCGCTTAACCAGCCGTGAAGCCAAATCTATCGGCCGCGATCAGGGCACACAGGACCTCACCAAGATTGACCATATAGCCGCATCACTGATTCTGCAAAGCTGGCTCGATACGCCCTCAATTGGCAGTGCGCCCTAGGGCAAAAGATCGTCTACCAGCGCAGCTTATTCGAACTATCTTCCTCAATCGACAGATCCTCAGCACTGGTCCCGAGCTGCTCGACATAGTTTTCTGACTGCATCTTGATCATCAGGCGCAGGTCATTTTTCGAGTCCGCATGGGCGATGGCATTTTCATAACTAATCTGTTCTTCAACATAGAGTTCATAGAGCGCCTGATCAAAAGTCTGCATACCGTGCTCGGTGGAATTGCCCATAATCTCTTTTAGCTTATGTACCTCTCCCTTGCGGATAACATCTGCCACCAGTGGCGTATTGAGCAGAATTTCAATCGCCGCCCGACGGCCCTTACCTTCCAGAGTTGGCACCAGCTGTTGCGCCACAATGCCGCGCATATTGAGTGACAGATCCATCCACATTTGATCATGACGATCTGCGGGGAAGAAATGGCTGATGCGATCCAAGGCCTGATTGGCGTTATTAGCGTGCAAGGTGGCCAGTACCAGATGGCCGGTCTCGGCAAAGGTGATGGCGTGCTGCATAGTCTCTGGGGTGCGAATCTCGCCGATCAAAATAACGTCCGGAGCCTGACGCAATGTATTCTTTAGCGCCACATCAAAGGACTCGGTGTCCACACCCACTTCGCGCTGGGTAATAATGCAGCCCTGATGTTCATGGACAAATTCAATCGGATCTTCAATCGAGACAATATGCCCGCGACTGTTTTTATTACGATGTCCAATCAGCGCAGCCAGCGAGGTGGATTTACCCGTGCCGGTGGCGCCCACAAAAATCACTATGCCGCGTTTGTTCATCACCAGCTCTTTTAGAATTGGCGGCAAGAGTAGCGAATCTGGCGAAGGGATTTCAGTTTCAATACGCCGCAGCACCATACCGATCTCGCCGCGCTGATAGAACGCACTGGCCCTAAAGCGTCCGGCAGTTTCGCTGACCACGGCAAAATTGAGCTCTTTGGTTTTTTTAAATTCTTCTTTCTGGTCGGCATTCATAGTACCCAGAACAAACTCTTCACAATCCGCTTGGGAGAGCTTGTCCTTACTCACCGGCATCACTGAGCCATTAAGTTTAAGGCAGGGCGGCAGGCCAACGGTGATAAACAGATCCGAGGCCTTTTTCTTCGCCATATAATTAGCCAGATTTTCAAAGGTCTGAGCTGACATGGTTTTTCTCCTTAAAAACTATCTGGCATTTTGGCTTTTTCACGGGCCACTTCGGTAGTAATCAAGCGCTGACTTACAAGGTTCTGTAAGCACTGATCGAGGGTCTGCATACCCAGGGCTCCGCCGGTTTGGATCGCGGAATACATCTGCGCCACTTTGTCCTCGCGAATCAAATTGCGGATCGCTGGGGTGCCAATCATGATTTCATGTGCGGCCACGCGGCCACCACCGGTTTTTTTCAATAATGTCTGTGAGATCACCGCCTGCAACGATTCCGAGAGCATGGATCGAATCATCGGTTTTTCGCCGCCGGGGAACGCATCGACCACCCGATCTATAGTCTTAGCCGCCGAGGTGGTGTGCAGGGTGCCAAATACCAGGTGACCGGTTTCGGCTGCTGTAAGCGCCAGTCTAATGGTCTCGAGATCGCGCAACTCACCGACCAAGATAACATCTGGATCTTCACGCAGGGCCGAGCGCAGGGCCTCAGTGAAACCGTGGGTGTCACGATGGACTTCACGCTGATTGACCAGGCATTTTTTGCTTTGGTGAACAAATTCTATGGGGTCTTCGATGGTCAAAATATGGTCGTAGCGATTGTCGTTAACGTAATCCACCATGGCCGCCAAGGTGGTCGACTTGCCCGAGCCTGTGGGCCCCGTAACCAGCACCAGCCCCCGTGGCATCAAGGCGAGCTTTTTGAAGATATCCCCCATACCCAGCTGTTCAAGGGTCAGTACATTTGAGGGAATGGTTCGAAATACCGCTGCGGCGCCACGGTTTTGATAGAACACATTGACACGAAATCGAGCTATCCCGGGCACATCAAAAGAGAAATCTGTTTCCAGAAACTCCTCATAATCCCTTCTCTGCTTGTCATTCATTATTTCGTAGATCAAACTGTGGACTTGACGGTGTTCCATGGCCGGTAGGTTAATCCGCCGAACATCGCCATCTATTCTAATAATTGGGGGCAGTCCTGCGGAAATATGTAAATCTGAGGCGCCCTCTTTGGCACTAAAAGCCAATAATTCCGTTATATCCATGCTTTTCTCGCTTAATCCTTGCGGCAATAAATGGTCCGTTAAACTCCCAATAACCTGATAAGTATATGCCAAAGATTGAAAATAACATTGCCGATGTAATCAAACGTATAGATCAGAGTGCTGTCCAGTGCGGGCGCGACCCCGATGACATACTGTTATTAGCGGTGAGCAAGACCCGCAGCGTCGATGATATTCGCCAGGCAATGGCGGCAGGTCTAAGGCATTTTGCCGAGAATTATCTTCAGGAAGCTCTGGATAAAATCACCGAGCTAGAGGATGCAAATCTGTGTTGGCATTTTATTGGCCCGCTGCAATCCAACAAAACCCGCAATGCGGCTGAGCACTTCAGCTGGGTGCACAGCGTCGATCGTGTAAAGATCGCTCAGCGCCTCAACGATCAGCGCCCCGAGCAGCTCGGACCGCTGAATATCTGCCTGCAGGTGAATATAGACAACGAGCCGAGCAAGTCCGGGTTCGCTGCCGATGCGCTACTGCCAATTGCATTGCAGATAGCCGAGTTATCCAACTTGCGGCTGCGTGGCTTGATGGCTATCCCGCGTGCGGAAAACAGCTTCCAAGAGCAGTGCGTCGCGTTTCAGAAACTCGTTCAGCTGCGCGAGCAGATTAATCAGGCGCTGGACAATTCAAAGAAACTGGATACCCTCTCCATGGGCATGTCTGGGGATCTTGAGGCAGCGATTTCACAGGGATCCACAATGGTTCGCGTGGGTACTGATATATTTGGCAAAAGGGAGCAAAAGTAATGAGTAAGATCGCATTTATTGGCGGCGGCAATATGGCCTCGAGTATTATTGGCGGTATGTTGGCCAACGGCTTTCAGCCAGAGCAAATCTGTGTCGGCAATCGCGGCGCAGAGAAATGTCAGCGTCTTAATCAGACCTACGGCATTGCCACAACCTCCGACAATCACGCCGCAGTAGCCGATGCTGACATAGTGGTCATGGCGGTCAAACCCCAGGTTATGGGCGCCGTGATCAAAGAGCTAGTCAGCTCAATCAAGCCAGGCACAGTGGTAGTCTCGGTAGCCGCGGGCATTCAGCTTAGCCATCTTCAAGAATGGCTCGGCGATAGCTTTGCCATTGTTCGAGTTATGCCCAACACCCCTTCAATGGTGCGCTGTGGCGCCGCTGGCCTCTTTGCCAACGAGCTGGTCAATGACGAGCAGAAGGCATCTATCGAAGCCATGTTCAATGCTGTGGGTATCTCTTGCTGGGTTGATGATGAAGCTAAGATCGATGCAGTGACTGCGGTATCCGGAAGCGGACCGGCCTACTTCTTTTTGATGATGGAAGCCATGCAGAAAGTCGGTCAAGAATTGGGTCTGTCTGAGCAGGTGGCCCGAGAGCTGACAATTCAGACCGCCCTGGGCGCAGCACAGATGGCCAGCACCAGCGAACACAACACCACTGAGTTACGCCTGCAGGTGTCATCACCTGGCGGCACTACGCAGGCGGCGATTGAGACATTTCAGGCGCTGAATGTAGAAGAGACTTTCCGTCAGGCCATGGAGGCAGCGCGGAATCGCGCACAGGCGATGGCCGACGAGTTTTCTAAATAACTCGTCTTTAAACCAGATTTTTACAAGAACCAATAAAACTAAGGAATTTTTATGAACGCACTTGGCGGAACGCCGATTTATATTCTCAGCCTAGCGGTACAGATCTGTAGCTTTTTGCTACTGATTCGATTGCTGCTGCAACTGGTTCAAGCAGACTTTTACAATCCGATCTCGCAGACCATATTTAAGCTGACAGCGCCAGTCGTAAACCCTATGAACAAACTGTTACCCACCGTTGGAACGCTTAATCTGGCCGTTCTGGCGGCGGCGATTTTGGTCAAGTGGTCGTTTTATTTGATTATGGGCCTGGCCACCGGCGTCGGGCTATTAGATATTATTATGTATATTCCAGTCGCCGCCTTTGATCTGCTATACGCCTTGATCGAAGTGTATTTTTGGGGCATCTTTATTCTTGCTATATCCAGCTGGGTGGGAACAACCAGTCACCCCTCTGTGCAGTTGGTGGGACAGATTACCGAACCCTATCTGCGTCCCTTTCGGCGCTTTATACCCCCCATTGGCATGATGGATATCTCGCCAATGGTCGCCATTCTCAGCCTGATGATTATTCGCAATAAACTGCTGCCAATCCTTGGCGGCATGGTCCAGTCTCTCACGGGTTAGTATCCGCTAGACCGCCGGATCTGGATATTGCTGGTAGACCGCATCCAGATCCGCTTTGACTTCATCAGACAGCGCCACCTGGCAGGCATCAATATTTTGTTTGAGCTGTTCCATGGTAGTTGCACCGATCAAGCAACTGGCGACAAATGGCTGTTGGCAAACAAACGCCAATGACAGCTCAACCAAACTCAGACCATGCTTTTTCGCCACATCGTAATAGGCCTCTGTGGCAGCCTGTGAATTGGTGCCACTGTAGCGCGCAAAGCGTGGGAACAGCTTAATGCGTGAACCCTCGGGCATAGCGCCATGCATATACTTGCCACTGAGCACACCAAAGGCCAGTGGCGAATAGGCCAGCAAACCCACCTCTTCACGAAGACACATCTCAGCAAGACCATTTTCAAACGATCGACCCAGTATGCTGTAGGGGTTTTGAATAGTCGCAATGCGCGGCAAATCCAGCTCACGGGCCAGACGCAGATATTCCATCACACCCCAGGGCGTTTCATTGGAGATACCTATATGACCGATCAAGCCCTCATCCACCATTTGTGCCAGGGCAACGAAGGTCTCCTCAATGGCGATGCCATCGAGATGAGGTCTGTGAGTGTAGCCGCGCTGACCAAAGTAGTTAGTTGCACGCTCAGGCCAGTGAACCTGATAGAGGTCGATATGATCAGTCTGCAGGCGCTCTAGTGAACCCTCAACAGCTCGGCGAATATGGTCGGCGTTGAGTCGTGAACCGTCTCGAATATGGGTCACGCCAAGGGCGCTTGAGGGACCGGCAACCTTGGTCGCCAGAACCACATCTTTGCGCTTTCCTGTCTGCCGTAGCCAGTCGCCGACATAGCTCTCGGTCAGTCCAGCGGTCTCGGGCTTTGGCGGCACCGGATACATCTCGGCGACATCGAACAAATTAATGCCCTGCTCGACCGCATAATCCATCTGCTCGCAAGCCTCGTCTGAAGTGTTTTGTTCGCCATAGGTCATAGTCCCCAAACCAATCAACGACACTTCTATATCAGTCTTTCCCAACTTTTTATAAATCATGCTTTTTTTATCCGGGCAAATTTGAACATGCAGTCTATCCGACAATGCAGAGATTAAAAATAGCAGCCGCTTTTCTTTATTTAAGGCTGCGCTGAAAGTTGCGTTAAACTAGGTAGCCTCTTAGACTCAGCACCTGTAACCAAGAGCTAAACCCAGAGAAACCGATTAATGACATCAGATATAAGCGAAACTTCCGTCGGTCTGGTAACGGCGGAAAAAATTCTTATCGAAACGCCACTCACATTAGCCTGCGGTGTTGTGCTGCCCAGCCATGAGCTGATGGTTGAGACCTACGGCAGCCTAAATGCCGACAAAAGTAATGCGCTGCTAATCTGTCATGCCCTAAGCGGCGGCCATCACGCCGCCGGTTTTTATCCCGGCGACGAAAAGCCCGGCTGGTGGGACAGCTACATTGGTCCCGGCAAGCCCATGGACACAAATCGCTTTTTTATTGTTTCACTGAACAATATCGGCAGCTGCTTTGGCAGCACCGGCCCTACCTCAATTAATCCTGAAAGCGACGAGCCATGGGGAGCAGAGTTCCCAGTGTTGCGCGCCAGAGACTGGGTGGAATCCCAGCGGTTATTGATGGAGCACCTCGGCATTCAATGCTGGGCGGCGGTTATCGGCGGCAGCCTCGGCGGTATGCAGGCGATGCGCTGGGCGCTGGAATACCCAGATAAACTGGCCAATAGCATTGTTATCGCATCATCGATGAAGCTCACGGCACAGAATATCGCCTTCAATGAGCTGGCCCGTCGAGCGATCCAATCGGATCCGGATTTCTGTGACGGCAACTATCTACAGAACAACACTGCACCGCTACGCGGTCTGGCACTGGCGCGCATGATCGGCCATGTCACCTATCTGTCCGATAAGTTAATGGGCGAGAAGTTTGGTCGCGAACTCCGCTCAGGAAGCTTTACTCAGGGTAAAGCCGCACCGATCGAGTTTCAGGTTGAAAGCTATCTCAACTATCAGGGTGAGAAGTTCTCCGGCGACTTCGATGCCAATTCCTATATTTTGATTACCAAAATGCTCGATTACTTCGACCTCTCTCGGGAGTATCAGAATGATCCGGTGCAGGCCTTCAGCCATGCCAACTGTGATTTTTTGGTAGTGGCCTTCAGCAGCGACTGGCGCTTTTCACCACAGCGCTCGCGGGAGATTACTGACGCCTTAATCGCCGCTGGGAAAAACGTCTCCTTCGCTGAGATTGATTCCGACCAGGGCCACGATGCCTTTCTGCTGCCCAACTCGCGCTACGAGCAGGTGCTGGGCAACTATTTGAACAAGGTCGCCGACAAGTTGGAGGGACAAGCATGAACCCGGTAGAGAGCACCCGCCAAATCAATGATTCGATCCATTCCTGGGTCAAGCCCAACTCCCGGGTTCTCGACCTCGGTTGTGGCGACGGCGCTCTGCTGGCTCAACTGGAGCAGGACCTGAATATCCGTGGCTACGGCCTTGAGATAGACGCCGAGTCGATCAATCAGTGCGTGGCAAAAGGGGTCAATGTTATCGAACAGGACCTCAACAAAGGCATGGCCAATTTTGCCGACGACAGCTTCGACACCGTGATCATGACCCAGGCGCTACAAGCTATGCGCTTCCCGCACCTAGTGCTCGATGAAATGCTGCGAATCGGTACTCAGTGCGTGATTACCTTCCCCAATTTCGGCCATTGGAAAGCCCGCGCCTACCTAACCTTGCGCGGTCGCATGCCAGTAACCAAACAGCTGACCTATCAGTGGTATGACACCCCCAACATTCACTTTTTTACTTACAGTGACTTCGAAGCCCTGTGCCGTGAACGAAATATAAAAATTCTACGTAAACAGTTTGTCGGTGAACATTTTCTCGATCGACAACTCAAAAACCTGTGGCCCAATCTATTTGCTGAAACCGCGGTTTATCATCTCAGCAAATAATGCTTTCCGGGTCCCTTGGCCCACCATGGAGGATTAAGCCAATGAAATATTTACTCGTACTACTATCTGTTGTGTCTCTAGCACTGCCAGCGGCCGCTGTTGCCAACGACAAAATCTTCAAGCAGGTCGGCGACAATAAGATATTCTTTAGCGCCTTTAACAGCACCTTTATCGATCCCGATGTAGCAGTCGCCAACCAAATTGTTCGTGGCAAGGACAAAGGGCTGGTCAACATAGCCGTAGTGGTAGGCTCAGGAACCGGCAAGCCATCGGTGATCACAGGCAATGTCTACAATATTTTTCAGATGAGCCAGACACTGGAATTTGTTGAAGTGCGGGAGCAGGACGCCGTCTACTATCTGGCACCCTTCGAGTTTGAAAATGAAGACTTTTTGACCTTTAAGATCTCGGTGCGATCGGACCCAGAGAAGCCCGCCTATGAACTGAAATTTCAGAAGAAAATGTATCACGACTAAGAACACTGCAGCACCCATAAGCTGAGGAGCACCGCTTGAAAATTGTATTGGCCAGCAGCAATGCCGGAAAAATAAAAGAACTTAACGACATGCTGGCCGAACTCGATATGCAGATAGTCCCTCAACAGGAACTGGGCATAGACGATGTCGAAGAGACCGGCCTATGCTTTGTCGAAAATGCCATTCTCAAAGCGCGCAATGCAGCACTAATGTCCGGCATGCCGGCAATCGCCGATGACTCAGGACTGGAAGTGGATCTACTTAACGGCGCACCCGGGATCTACTCGGCACGCTTCGCCGGCCCAGATGCCAACAATGCCAGCAACAACAAAAAGCTCCTCGAAGTTCTCGGGGATGCGCCGCTGGAACAGCGCAGCGCCCGCTATCAATGCGTAATCGTCTATATGCGCCATGCCACCGACCCAACGCCGATTATCTGTCAGGGCAGCTGGGAGGGGCATATTGCACTGGAGGCAAAGGGCGACGGCGGTTTTGGTTACGACCCGCTATTTTATGTGAAAGCGTTAAACTGCCATGCTGCGGAAATCGACAAGCAGGAAAAGAACCTTATTAGTCATCGCGGCAAGGCCATTCAAGATTTGCTCAAAGCATTAAAAAGCGCTACTGCAGAATAAATTTAGTCGACTTAGTCACTACGACAAACGGATATCACCATAGACACTGTACTCGAATTACCCCCGCTATCGCTCTATGTGCACATACCCTGGTGTGTGCGCAAATGCCCCTACTGTGACTTTAACTCTCACACTGCCGCCAAAGAGATCCCCGAACAGGCCTATATCAAGGCATTGATCACGGACCTGCAACAGGATCAGAAATGGGCTCAGGGCAGAAAGCTTACCTCGATTTTTTTTGGTGGCGGTACCCCCAGTCTATTTTCGGCTGCCGGCATAGGTCAGATACTTGACGCTGCGGAACGCCTTATCGGCTTTGAGCCGGATATAGAAATTACCCTTGAAGCCAACCCAGGTACCGCCGAGCAGGACAAATTTAGCGGCTTTCGCAGCGCCGGGGTCAACCGTTTGTCGATTGGCATCCAAAGCTTTAACGACCAGCATCTGCTAAAACTGGGTCGCATACACGATGGCGCCCAAGCCCTATCCGCAATTGAAACCGCACGGCGAGCCGGTTTTGATAATTTTAATCTCGACCTAATGCATGGCCTCTCGGGTCAGACCGTTGAACAGGCGCGCAGGGATCTGCAACAGGCCAGCGACAGCGGTGCACTGCATATTTCCTGGTACCAACTGACCATCGAACCCAATACCGAGTTCTATTCACGGCCCCCGCAACTACCAGAGGAAGACACTCTAGTAGATATCCAGCAGGCCGGCATGGAGCTGCTCGATAACGAGGGTTACGCACAGTACGAAGTCTCCGCCTTTGCCCAACCGGGGCGGCCCTCGCAGCACAATATGAACTACTGGCAGTTTGGCGACTATCTAGGTATAGGCGCTGGCGCTCACGGTAAAATCACTATGCCTGCTGACAACGCTATTTTGCGCAGTAACAAAACCCGCCAGCCCGACAACTATTTGGCGCGGGATCCGCTGACTCTGGCGCAATACAAACCCATTGCCGTGGACGAGCTGGCAGTGGAATTTATGATGAACGGCCTGCGCCTGCGGGATGGCCTTAGCGCGGACTATTTCACCCCGCGCACCGGCCTGCCCGCTTCAAGCATTGCGAGACAGGTGGCAAAGCTGCAGTCTCAGGGACTATTGGAAGTGAATGACCGTCGCTATCAGGCAACGCCACTCGGTTATCAATTCCTCAACAGCCTGCTGCAGGGGTTTTCCTAGGGGCTGATAGGATTAATTTGCTAAACTGCAGCACCCAAATACGAGAGTTTTAAACCGAGCCATGAGCGACACAGCCTCAACAATCAATCAACTGCCTCCCCATGAGACCGCCCGCTTACTGCGTCTGGCCACCTACGCCTCAACTTCTGTGGCACTGGTATTGATTGTCCTAAAGCTCGCAGCCTGGGGCGCATCGGGCTCCGTCAGCCTGCTCGCCACCCTGATTGACTCGATGCTCGACGCCCTGGCCTCAATGATCAACCTGATCGCAGTGCGCCATGCCCTGACACCCGCGGACAAAGAACACCGCTTCGGCCACGGCAAAGCCGAAGCACTGGCCGGTTTAAGTCAGTCTCTGTTTATCGCTGGTTCTGCTGGATTTTTACTCTTTGAAGCCATCGACCACATTATCAATCCAGTCGCCGTGGAGTCCGTTCAGCTGGGCATAGTTGTTATGGTGATTTCGATTGTTGCGACACTGGGCTTACTGAGCTTTCAGCAGCATGTGATTCGCAAGACTAATTCCACAGCGATCAAAGCCGATGCCCTGCACTATCGCACCGACCTGATGGTCAATGGCAGCGTGATTATTGCATTGATACTGGTGAGCCTAGGCTATCCCGGCTTCGATGGTATTTTTGCTGCCGTGATAGGGGTTTATATCTTCTACAGTGCCCGCGAAATTATTATTACCTCTTACGATCACCTGATGGATCGTGAACTGCCCGACGAAGATCGCGACAACATTATGGCGCTGGTATTGGCTCACCCCAGCACCCGTGGACTTCACGATCTACGCACGCGCCACTCCGGCACCATGACGTTTATTCAGCTGCATCTCGAACTTGACGATCATCTCAGTCTGATGGCTGCGCATAAAATATCCGATGAAGTCGAAGCGCGAATACTTTCAGCCTTTCCTGGCTCGGAGATCATTATTCACATTGACCCACAGTCTGTGGCCGCTAAAGAAAGCATGCCTGACTATGCCAGTAGTGATGAGCACAGTTTGGATTAGAAAGCTTTGATTAGAGGACTGAAACCAAAAGCCTCAGCCCTTAAGATTGCGCCCTAAATAACGCTGCAAGATCGCCAGCAACTTATGCGGCACATGTTTACGCTTCCACTCCCCCGCAACAAATCGATTGCCTTCACTCAATGTCGGATAACTGCGAATGGTTCCCAGCAGCTTGTTCAGACCCAAGTTATGTTTCATCGCCAGTACAAACTCATTGATCAACTCGCCGGCCTGGGGCCCAACAATGGTCGCCCCAAGAATCCGATCTTTACCCGGAACCGTCAGCACCTGAATAAAGCCCTGAGCATCGTTATCCGCGATCGCACGATCGAGATCAGATAGATCGTACTGGGTTATTTCTACTTCGATACCCTGGGCTGCGGCATCCCGCTGATTTAGACCCACCCGCCCAATCTGGGGATCGGTAAACACCACCTGAGGCATAATTCGGTAGTCGACGCGGAATTTTTTAAACCGTCCAAGCAAGCCATTAACCGCGGCAAACCATGCCTGATGACTGGCCGCATGAGTCAGCTGATAGGGCCCAACCACATCGCCACAGGCTAAAATATTCGGGTAGCAGGTGCGCAGATAATCGTCCGTGGTAATGGTGCCATTGGCATTCAGGGGAATACCCAAGGCCTCGAGGCCGAGACTCTCGGTATTGGCTGTGCGACCTATAGCGACCAGCACTCGATCAAAACTAATCTGCAGTGACTCGGCAGCAGGATCAGCACTGGAACACAACTCGGCGAGACCCTGATCACCCTGGGATTCAAACTTATCCGCACCATAGTTAGTCAGCACTCGCACTCCTTCAGAATCAAGGCAGGCCTGCATAAACGATGCAACTTGCTGATCATCTCGCGGCAATAGCTGGGACTGCATCTCGACTAACGTGACCTGAGAACCTAGCCGCTGAAACGCCTGGGCCAACTCACAGCCGATAGCACCGCCACCGACAATCAGCAACCGCTCAGGCAAATCTTGGAGCTGCCAGAGTGTCTCAGAGGTCAGCGGATCAACCTGATCAAGCCCAGGAATCGGCGGCATAGTGGGCCGCGCACCGGTGGCCAGAATAATTTTCTCAGCGCTGATTTGCTGTCCGTCCACATCCACCACCCAGGGGGAAATCAGCCTGGCATTGCCATACAGGCAGTCGACACCCAGACCGGTAAAGCGCTCAACCGAATCGTGAGGCTCAATGGTTTTGATCACATCCTGAACACGCCCCATCACTCGGGCAAAGTCCACTTGCGGAGTTGCAACATCAATACCCAGCTGCGCCGCTTTTTTCATTTCGGCCATGGATTTTGCCGCACGGATCAGGGCCTTGCTCGGCACACAGCCAGTGTTAAGGCAATCACCGCCCATCTTGTCGCGCTCAATCAGCGTCACTCTAGCCTTGAGGGTGGCACCTATATAGGCACTAACTAAGCCGCCGCTGCCGGCACCAATAACAATTAGATTGGTGTCAAATTGACGTGGCTTTTTAAAGCCGCTGTATAGCTTGCGCCGCTCCACCCCATTGACCACCACGCGCACCAGCAGAGGAAACAGCGCTAAAAGTACAAAGGATGAAATGACTCCAGGCGTCATGATTCCCGCCGCGGAAAACTCATCAATGCTGCCGAGAGAAGCACCGGCATTAACGTAGACAAACGTGCCCGCCAACATGCCCAGCTGACTCACCAGATAAAAAGTCGAGGCCTTTAGTGGCGTCAACCCCATCACCAAATTGATCATCCAAAAGGGAAACAGCGGTATCAGACGCAGACCAAAGAGGTAGTAACTACCCTGTTTTTCGACGCCCTTATTAATCGTGCTCAGGTGCGTGGAAAATTTTGCCTGTACCCAATCGCGAAGTAAAAAGCGCGACACCAGAAACGCCAATGTGGCGCCGATAGAGCTGGCAAAGGACACCAATAAGATGCCAGTCCAAAGTCCAAACACCATGCCGCCAATAATGGTCAGCAGCGCCGCCCCGGGAATCGACACCGCCGTGGCAATCACATAGACAGTAAAATACACCGCTGCGGTGAGGGCCGGCTGCTGTGCATAGAGTTCACGAAAAAAGTCCACCGAAAGGTAACGCTGGCCGTCGAGGGCAATATAGGCCCAGAGCAGTGCGCCAATCGCCGCGACCAATAGTATTTTTTTAAGCACCACCAACACCCCTTAACGAATCTTTCTATTAACCAAGCTTTAGATTAAAGCCTCCAGATAGATTTTCTGGACCGCCATTCAAAACCAATACCCCAAGCTCTCAGAACCTCAATCCCACAATCTTGATCTCGGACAAGCTGTCATTTTTAATGATTATTCAGCAGCCTCTTTATGCCAAGACCGCTGTCGCGAAAAGATCCGCGCCGTTACCCTCTTTTGCATTGAGACTCACCCGCAGTGGATGGTAACATGACCGCCAAATACTGCTTTTGGCAATAACCTTAATTAATTGTGGAGACCCACTATGAGCGACGCTATCGTTCACACGACAGATTCTAGCTTTGAAAGCGACGTACTACAGTCTGATATTCCAGCACTGGTAGATTTTTGGGCGGCCTGGTGTGGTCCCTGCAAAATGATTGCCCCACTGCTCGACGAGCTTTCCACCGAATATGCAGGACGCGTAAAGATCTGCAAAGTGGATGTCGACACTAGCCCAGAGACAGCGGCAAAGTTTAATGTCCGCGGCATCCCAACATTGTTGGTCTTTAAAAATGGCACTGTAGAAGCAACCAAAGTTGGCGCTCTATCCAAAGCCCAGCTCGTCGAATTTGTCGACAGCATATTGTAATCCTGTTGCGGCCCTACTCTGGGGGCCGCAAAATTTCCTTGCGCTTTGATCAACTCACGCTATACTTCGACCTAATCAAGCAAGTTTTACTCCACGTAGGCTCCCCCACTAACGACTTTAGGTGCTAATTATTAGGCCATATATTGTCATACTTACACGCAAGACATAGCGTATTTAACCGGCGAGTCCAACCCAAAATTTAAGTAACAAACCGGCTGCGAAGCCAACCCCTCCCTCAAACCCTATAGCAACCCTAAAATATCCCTCCTATGAATCTATCCGAATTAAAACAAAAACCCATTGACGAACTATTAGTAATGACCGCCGCTGCCGGCCTCGACAACTTAGCTCGCTCAAGAAAACAAGACATTATCTTTGCCCTACTTAAGAAACACGCCAAAGGCGGCGAAGATATTTACGGCGACGGCGTATTAGAAATACTCCCAGACGGCTTTGGCTTCCTGCGCTCAGCAGGTGCCTCCTACCTCGCCGGCCCTGACGACATCTATGTATCACCCAGCCAGATAAGACGCTTTAACCTGCGCACTGGAGACGGCATCTCCGGCAAAATACGCCCACCCAAAGACGGTGAACGCTACTTTGCTATGCTCAAAGTTGACGAGATCAACCTCGATGCTCCAGAAAATGCCCGCAACAAAATTCTCTTTGAAAACCTCACCCCACTATTCCCAGATCAGCGCCTAACGCTAGAATCTGGCAATGGTTCTTCGGAAGATTTGACCGGTCGTATTATTGATTTGGTCTCTCCGATTGGTAAAGGACAGCGCGGCTTGATCGTGGCACCGCCGAAAGCCGGTAAAACCATCATGATGCAGAATATTGCTCAGTCGATTATTCGCAACAATCCCGAATGTATCATTATCGTTTTGCTGATCGATGAGCGTCCGGAAGAAGTGACAGAAATGCAGCGCACCGTGCGCGGCGAAGTTATCGCATCCACCTTTGATGAGCCACCAACACGCCACGTGCAGGTTGCCGAAATGGTAATCGAACGCGCCAAGCGTCTGGTAGAACACAAAAAAGACGTGGTAATCCTCCTCGATTCGATCACCCGCTTGGCCCGCGCCTACAACACTGTTATCCCCTCCTCCGGTAAAGTACTCACCGGTGGTGTCGATGCCCATGCTCTGGAAAAGCCCAAGCGCTTCTTCGGTGCCGCACGAAATATCGAACACGGCGGCAGCCTTAGCATCATCGCCACCGCACTGGTTGATACCGGCTCGAAAATGGACGAAGTGATCTACGAAGAATTTAAAGGCACCGGTAACATGGAGCTGATTCTCGATCGCAAGATCGCTGAAAAGCGCGTCTACCCCTCAATCAATATCCGCCGCTCCGGCACCCGCCGCGAAGACCTGTTGATGGACGAGGACGAGCTGCAGCGCGTATGGATCCTGCGCAAGTTACTCCACGACATGGAAGACGTTGCCGCAATCGAATTTATGACCGATAAGCTCAAAGGCTTTAAAAACAACTCCGAATTCTTTGGTGCAATGCGGCGTAAATAGTGCGCCAAAACAAGTGCGGTTTGCGTATCATAGGCCTGTTGCACTGACCTAGGCCTAAGCACCATGACATTTAAAAGCCCGTTGAAATATTCCGACCTGCGTGAATTTATAGCTTTCCTCGAACAGCGGGGAGAGCTAGTTCGCATCAAGCAAGAAGTCGACCCCAACCTAGAAATGACCGAGATCAGCGACCGCACACTGCGCGCCAAAGGTCCCGCTCTACTGTTCGAAAACCCCAAAGGCTACGACACCCCAGTTCTCTGCAACCTGTTTGGCACCCCAGACCGAGTCGCCATGGGCATGGGTCAAGAAAACGTCAGTGCACTGCGCGATGTGGGTACCCTGCTGGCCTTCCTTAAAGAACCCGAGCCCCCCAAAGGCCTTCGCGATCTCTGGGAAAAACGCCACGACTTTAAACAGGTATTAAATATGCCTGTTAAGCAGATCAAAAACCCGCCCTGTCAGGAAATCGTCATAGAAGGCGACGACGTCGACCTCGACAAACTCCCAATCCAAACCTGCTGGCCCGGCGACAAAGCGCCACTGGTCACCTGGGCACTAGCCATCACCCGCGGGCCAGAAAAAGAACGCCAGAATCTCGGCATCTATCGCATGCAGAAGATCGGCAAAAACAAATTAATTATGCGCTGGCTCGCCCACCGTGGCGGCGCCCTCGACTACCGTGAATTTCAGAAACGCTTCCCCGGCAAACCCTATCCGGTTGCCATAGCACTGGGCGCAGACCCCGCCACCACATTGGGTGCCGTCACGCCAGTACCAGACACTCTCTCGGAATATGCCTTTGCGGGCTTGCTCCGGGGCGAGAAAACCCAGGTCGCCAAATGCCTAGGCAACGACCTGCAAGTACCAGCCACAGCAGAATTTATTCTTGAAGGATTTTTGCACCCAGGGGAAGAAGCGGAAGAAGGTCCCTTTGGCGATCACACCGGTTATTACAACGAAGTGGAAAGCTTCCCGGTCTTCACCATCGACCGCATCACTCACCGCAAAGACCCGATCTATCACAGCACCTACACCGGTCGTCCACCGGATGAGCCTGCAGTACTTGGCGTCGCACTCAACGAAGTGTTTGTACCCATACTGCAAAAGCAATTTCCAGAGATCGTCGACTTCTATCTGCCCCCGGAAGGCTGCTCCTATCGCATGGCCATCGTCAGCATGAAGAAGCAGTACCCAGGCCACGCCAAGCGCGTGATGATGGGCGTCTGGTCATTCCTGCGCCAGTTTATGTACACCAAGTTTGTTATCGTCACCGATGACGATATTGACGTGCGCAACTGGGAAGATGTTGTCTGGGCCATGACCACCAGAATGGACCCCATCCGCGACACCATGATGGTGGAGAATACTCCCATCGACTACCTCGACTTCGCCTCCCCGGTCTCCGGCCTTGGCTCCAAAATGGGTATGGATGCGACCAATAAAATGCCCGGTGAAACTGATCGCGAGTGGGGCGAACCCATAGTGATGGATGAAGCGGTTAAGCAGCGCGTTGATGAAATGTGGGATGAGCTGGGAATCAACCTTGATTGAGCGTATTGAAACCAAACAGCGCATGAGCAGGATTGTGAAGCACAACGGTACGATTTATCTCTGCGGCCAAGTCTGCGCCGATGCTGAGCAGGGAATCGAAGAGCAAACAGCGAGTATGCTGGCCAAGGTGGATGCGCTATTGGAGCAAGCGGGGAGCGATAGAAAACATATTCTGTCCGCGACGCTTTATATAAAAGACATGCAATATTTTGCCGCCATGAATGCGGTTTGGGACAGCTGGGTGCCAGAGGGTTTTGCCCCTGCACGCGCCTGTGTTGAAGCCAGTATGGCGCGTGATAGCCTGTTAGTAGAAATCTCGGTGATAGCTGCTGAGATCTGAACATCCTCTAGATTTTGACCAGAATCATCTCCAAGCAATCCGTCTCAAAGTAATCCGCTTCAAAGTAATCCATCTCCGCATAAAACTTGATAGCTAGAAAATTCACTCCTATAGTTTAGTCAAACTTCTGGGCACAGGGTCGTGCCCAAAGAAAAACTAAAGGAATGGTGATGAACATCCGAGAATGCTGCCTTTCGCATCCAATCTTTCTTTTTGCCTTCAATTAAGCCTGCCCTATGGAAATTACTAGTGCATTAGCTTTCTTAGTTTCTGGGGTTTCTCTTGCAGTGGCTTTGGTTACTGTTTCTCTCAATGTAAGGGCGGTGCGGAAGACTGATCTGGAAATTCTAAAGTTGAAACGAGATTTAGAAGAGGCGTCGTCTCGGGTATATGTCCCTACCTCCGAAGAAATTGCAGGATTGATGGATGCGATAAAAATATCAGAAAAGATGTCTAGGAACCTATACGAATCAGCAAGAGAACATACATCTTATTACCAGGCCTCCAATCAACAATCCCCTAGGATAATCGAAAGCGTGCGAAGCCTCGAAGATAGTATCCGTTCTCTTGAGGCTAGACTCTCTTCAGTGGCATGTTTACTGAAAGAAGGCATTCATTTGAAACAAAAACTGACTTAAGTAGGAGGTGGTCAGCATCGTAATGAATATTCGAGTCTGACCCTAATTGTTTGTACCACCCGAGACTGATGCCAAAAACCCGCCATCTAAAATGAGATTAAAATGGAAGATTACCTCTTGTACATAACGATAGCAGCAGCAACAATTGCGAGCCCAGGTCCAGGGGTGGTTTTATCAATTTCGAATTCAATAAGGTATGGCTTTTGGGGTGCATTGTCAGGAATATTGGGTATCGCTAGTGCAATGCTTTGCATTGCAATCGCATCTGCGACTAGCCTTTCGGTAATATTAGCAACATCAGCTTTAGCGTTTACTACCATAAAATATATTGGAGCAGCCTATCTAATTTATTTAGGTATAAAAATGTGGCGCTCTTCATCATCATTTAATGTTAACAACATAAATATGTTAAAAAGTCATACACAGAGATTTGCGGAAGGTTTGTTAATCACCCTATTAAATCCAAAACCAATTTTCTTTTTCATGGCTCTTTTTCCACAGTTTTTAAATCCCAACAAAAACTATTTGTTACAATTTTTACTGCTAGCAACAACGTTTAGCATATTAGTAATAATCATTCATTTATGTTATGCATTTTTTTCTAAATTAGCTAAATTAAAACTATCAACTCCAGGAGGAAATAAAATTCTAGGTAAGGCTAGCGGAAGCTTTTATGTTTTGTTTGGTCTAGGTTTAGCTACTACTAATAAATAAATATACCGGGGGCGGAAGCGACCTGGGTCGGACTAGTAGAAATAAGGGCCGGACTCAAGTTGGGAGAGTAAATCAGGTTAAAGCCCCAACAATTACTTATCCATTCCCAATTACCCTCTCAAAGTACGGCATGATAGCTTTACCTATGCTTTTTAACATCACGATAGAAATTCTCTTCTAGGGTTAGGGTCAGACTCGAATTATCAGTACTCGGTATCCAGCTTCGTGGAGAAAACTTGAGTCTGACTCTAAATATTTCTAATTATCAATAAAAGCTAAGTTAATTATCAGATACAGTACTACTGTCGTGTCATTGTCATGGAAAAGTCGTGGCCGACAACTCGCTAAACTCATGATAATTCCTGCACAGAATGTCGAGGAGTAAGTATGATTGTCAAAAATTTCAGAAATCAGCGTAAATGGTCTCAGGAACAATTGGCTGAACTATGTGGTTTAAATGTCACAACGATTCAACGAGGCGAGAGTGGAAGTAAGGCAACCCTCGAAACGCTTAAAAACCTAGCGTCTTTATTTGAAGTAGAAATTTCAATATTAACAGAGAAAATAGCCATGATAGATAAGGAATCCGAAGACTGGAAAAGTCTGCCCTGGTTTTATAGGGCTAATATGGTGGGAATAAAAACCCGAGGTTCAGCAGTAATTATAGAGTTTTTGTTGGTTTTCGTAGCTTTTTCATTCTGACCTTTCGGGGATACAGTAAGAGCTGTAGGTTTTTTGATCGCTGCCTACATAGTTGGTGCGTTCATTAGATTTGGAGACTACAAAAACATATGGTAACTAAATCGTAAATCGATATTAGTGGAAATTAGGGTTAGACTCGAGTCAGGAGTATCGACAGCTGTTTCCGCCCCTAAAATTCGGGCCTGACCCTATTTATCCAGTTTTATTATAACTGGGCTTAAGCTTCTTAATCGCTTTGTTAAAGGTGGGAATTTGTAGAAAACTGGTAGCCCTAACCAAAATCATAAGACTCTAGTTTTCCAGCTTCCCGCTCACCTTTTGCAATAATCGCTCGCTTCACAAATGCATAAGGTAAATCAGGATTTTCTTCCATCATTTCACCAATTTTCGCCCAATGCTCAATCTGCTTTGGTGCTGTGCGGCTCAAGGCTTTTGCCGTGATTATCGCTCTAGCGATAAGCTCTTGATCTAATCGTACGCTTGCTGTTGCCATGTCACTGCCGTCTTCTGGTGTATATAAATCCACTGTAGCACCATGCATTAATTGTTAAGTCAGCCCTTAGCTACACTAATATCAAGCTTATACCCATAAGCTCGGCTTTAAGTAATAGCAGAATCCCCCCAGAACCACTACACTCCCCGTTCTAAGCAACTGTCCCGCATTCCGCGGCTGCCCACCTCAGTAGGATCCCCATGAAAAAGACCTTTAAGTTAGAACACCCAAAAATCAAATTGCCGCGAGTCGTTGACTCAGTCAAGCACGATATCCGC
>Ga0307488_10000234_pt1 | contig 43304 bp, 37 predicted proteins | sample SB02metaG_FD_202248 | JGI IMG/M metagenome (GOLD analysis project Ga0307488, IMG submission 202248) | Sea-ice brine microbial communities from Beaufort Sea near Barrow, Alaska, United States - SB 0.2 | ecosystem: Environmental > Aquatic > Marine > Coastal | place: USA: Alaska | collected... | reverse complement strand
AGGCATGTGCCGTCGCGCCATTGAGTGCCATTTCGGTGCCAATACCCACGGCAACCACCATAAAACCGACTTGGTTAACCACAGAGTAAGCAAGAATTCGCCGAACATCGTTTTCAAGTAGGGCAAAGATGATGCCGTACATCACCATAAACAGACCAATGCCAATCAACACAGGCTCGCCAGGGAACAATAATATCAGTGCCAGTACCGCTGTTTTGGTCGTAAATGCCGACAGAAAGACAGAGCCAGTGGGTGAGGCTTCGGGGTAAGCATCGGCCAGCCACGCTGAAACGGGTGGTGCTGCGGCGTTTATCAATATGCCAATCAGTATCATCCAGGTACTAAAATCTGTTGCCAGCATAGGTTGAATTTGGATAGAGCCGGTACCCACAACGACGCCTTCAATACCCACTTTAAGTATTACACCACCGAGAAGGTGCATGATGGCATAACGTATTCCAGCTGCTCGTGCTCCAGCTGTACCGCCACACCAAACAACAATGGTAGAAAATATCGCCATCAGTTCCCAGTATAAAAATAGGGTAATGAGGTCACCAGCAAAACAAACGCCTATGGCACCCGCGGCGTATGCAAAAGCGGCGGCAAGTTCATACCATCGTGCTATGCGAAAAGAATAGAGACCTCCCACAAAGACCATGATCGTAAAAATGGTAGCGAATAATCGTCTTACCGGGCTACCCTCGAGGGGTTCAATGTTGTAGGAAAGAAATTTTACCGTGCTTTGAACACCGTCAGGGATCTGCCATATGGCCCATAGGGTGATTATGGGTGCGACTAATATGACTGCGGTTCGCCCATGACCTTTAACCAGACAAATTAGAACGGCGGCAATGAGCAGAATAAATGCAGGTGGAAAAAGTTCAAACCCCATTGCTGTTCTCCTTCACCTTGTCATGACTAGACTCTGGGGTTTTTTGTTGCTGTGGATCATCGTAATAGTCTAGGGGTCGCTTCAGCACTAGGCCCAACAACTTTGCGACTAACACCATTACTAGACAACTGGCAAATCCATAAATTGCACCAAAGCCAAACCAAGCATCAAAACCGAAATAACCTTTAACGTATATTACTGTCTGCGCAAGTACCACCAAGGTGAGTACAACACTGGAACCAATCCATAACTTACGAACTGTTGTGGGTCGAACTAACCAGTGGAGTTGTTCTTCATCATTTATCATTAACTCAGCCCCTTCACTACTTGGCTTTCCAAATCAATTACCGGCCCGTTAAACAAGAAAAAAGCGAGTGTTAATAATGCGGTCAAACATAATGCCAGCACCACTAAAAAAGGTGCTTCACCGTGTTCTTTGCCCGCTTCTTTTTCACGTTCAAACCAGACCATGTATAAAATGGGCAAAAAGTAGGCTGCGTTAAGAACGGTACTGGCAATGATAGTGAATACGGCAACTAGATTGTTGGCTTCAAATGCGCCCGCTAAAATATACCACTTGGAAACGAAGCCGGCTGTGGGTGGAACACCTATCATACTCAGCGAGCCGATCGTAAACGCAGCCATAGTCCATGGCATACGCCTGCCAATACCCCGTAATTGATGAATTTCGGTTTTCTTGGAGGCAACATAAATAGCACCTGCCGCGAAGAACAAGGTAATTTTACCGAAAGCGTGAGCAACCATATGTATAGCTGCACCTACCTCTGCTAGCGGTTTGAGAATAGCCGCAGCCATGATCACATAGGATAGTTGGGCAATAGTAGAGTAAGCAAGCAGGCGTTTGATGTTGGTCTGCCGCAATGCAACCAAGCTTGCAGTAATAATAGTGAATGCCGCAGCATATAATAGCCATTGGGAGCTGGAGGCTTCAAACAGAAAGTCAATCCCGAATATGTATACGATAATTTTGGTAATAGTAAATACACCGGCTTTTACCACTGCAACAGCATGTAACAAAGCACTCACTGGGGTGGGGGCAACCATGGCCGCGGGCAGCCATTTGTGCACAGGCATCATTGCAGCTTTACCGACACCAAATACAAACAGGCCGAGAAGTAAACCAATCTCTGGGTCATTCAATTTACCAGCTAGGATACCGCCAGCGGTAAAATCACCGGTTCCTGCCACTGAGTATGTCCAAATTATCGCAGGCAAAAATAAACCGATAGATGTGCTGAGTAACACACCCAAATAAATCCTTGCTGAACGCACTGTAGCCGCGTCACCTTTGTGCGCTACCAGAGGATAGGTCGAGAGCGTTAACAATTCGTAGAATAAAAATAAAGTAAACAGATTACCGGCAAAAGCGACACCGATAGTGGCGGAAAGTGCGAGGGCGAAACAGGCAAAAAAGCGTGTCTGATTTTGCTCTTTGTTGCCGCGCATGTATCCAACGGAATATATCGAGTTGATAAGCCAAAGGCCAGATGCCAATGCTGCGAATAACATGCCCAGAGGTTCTACTGTAAAAGCAATGGACAAGCCTGGCATTACTTGACTGACCTCAACTGAGGGACGCCCACCGTCCATTAGTAGAGGCAACAGGCCCCATACTACCCAAATCAAGGAAATAGACGTGACAGCGGTGGCAGCCTCACGAAGGTTAGAACTTATACGCCCTGCAAGGGTAATAGCTAGTGCGCCTACCAATGGGATCCCAATGGCAACCAATATGGCTGTTTCTGGTGTCATCGCGAGCCCTCCAAGAGCAAGGCTGCGGCACTATTTGCAAGCTCTAATGGCACCTGTGGAAACAGCCCAAAGTATATGTTCATTAATGCAACTAGTCCGGTCACTAATAAGAGTTGTACTGGGGCTTCAGACATGGGGGTATCACCTTCGATTGGAGCTTGGAAGTAAAGTGCTTCAACGATGCGCCAGATATACACTACTGCCATTAATGAACTGACAAGAATGATAGCGACTAAGCCCCAGCCCCAAGGTCCGGTTTCTAGTGCAGCACTGATCAGCATCCATTTACTGATAAATCCTGCCGTACCCGGGACACCGATTAAGCTTAAACCACAGACTACAAAAGCGGCACAAGTCCAAGGCATACGAGCAGATGCACCGCCGAGTTGGCTTAGGCGTAGGTCGCGATATCGGTAAGCTAGGCAGGCCACAGCAAGAAATAGCCCCCCTTTTGCTAACGCATGGTTAAATATATGCATGGCACTGGCACTTAACCCTGCCATGCTCACAAAGCTGACACCCAGCAAAATATAGCCAATTTGTGCAATAGAGGATGAAGCGAGTAACTTCTTAATATGCCCTTCAAACATCGCGACTGCTGAAGCAATCAGTATCCCCAGAATGGCTAGGGGCATTAGAAACATTGTGAATTGTATTTGGTGTTCCGCAAATGTAGTTTGAAATATCATATAATCAAAACGGATTAGTACGTATAACGCGACTTTGGTGGCGCAAGCAGCAAGAAACACAGTCACCATGTGTGGTGCGTGTGTATAAGCATTAGGCACCCAGACATGCATTGGGAACACTGCGGCTTTGAGGGCCAAACCAATAGTAATGAACCCTGCCGCGACGAGTATGGGGTTTATTTCGGTAACGTCACCAAGGCGTGCTTGAATATCAGCTAAGTTGAGCGTGCCGGTCATCATGTAGATTAGGCCCACACCAATAAGGTAGAAGGTCGCACCAATAGTGCCCATCATTAGATACTTAAAGACGGCAGGTAGCGCTCGACGGTTGGGGCCTCCTGCTATTAATATGTAGCTGGCGAGTGATGAGATCTCCATAAATACGAAGATATTGAAAGCGTCTGCTGATACAACTATGCCTACCAACCCAGAAAGAACAAGAAGCCAAGCCGAGTAGAAAAATGGTTGGCGTTCAACTTCTATTTGTTGATCAATGCTGGGTTTGGCAGCGAGTAAGGCAGCCGTGCTGGCACCCGTTATCACCAGCAAGACAAGTGCACTAAACGCATCAACCGACAGGGCTATACCATAAGGTGCAGGCCAGCCTCCCATCGCATACTCGAGGGTTTGTCCGTCTAAAACGGCAAAGGTAAGCGCAATGGCGATGGCAAAACTAACCAATGCAGCGGCAGTTGCCCCCGCCCATGCGAGACCACGTGGTTGTAATAAAACTATAAGTGGGGCCGATAACATCGGAACCACAACTTGCAGTGCAGGAAGGTGTGTTAATAAATCCATAGTAGTTAGTCGGCGTCCAAAATTTCGTTTTCTTCGATCGTGCCGTAACATTCTTTGATACGTACCACCATGGCGAGGCCTAGTGATAGGGTCGAGACCCCCACAACAATAGCCGTTAGTATCAGTACTTGAGGCAGAGGGTTGGAAAATACAGGATTTTCCACACCGGCTTGTATGATGGGGGCGGTCCCGCCTTCCACCTTGTCCATAGTGATATACATAAGAAACACTGCAGACTGAAATATGGATAACCCGATTAACTTTTTGATCAGATTGGTTTTGCTAATGACTGCGTATAGTCCCACAGCTAATAAGATAGCGAACACCCAATAATTGAAATATCCCAGTAGTTCTAAAAAAGTCATGACACTCTCTCACGTGCGGCAAACGCATGGAATATAGATAGAAGTGCACCACAAACCGCCATGCCCACTCCGGCCTCGATAATTAATATACCCAGTTGTTGTCCCCACACAGGATCCGCTGCTAACACTGAATAATCTAGAAAAGCACCACCCATTAACATACACACTACTCCGACAGAGCCATACAGAAGTGCACCGCCTACTACCATTCCCAATAGCACTCTTCGAGGTACTGCACGCAGTGCTTCAGCTTCGCCTTCAAGTAAAGCGTATAGAATGACGCCTGTTGCAATAAGTGCTCCGGCTTGGAACCCTCCGCCTGGGCCATATTCACCATGGAATTGCGTATATAGTCCAAATAGCACTATAAACGGTATTAGCAATCTGCCGACCACTTGAGGTATTAAATGATGACGTAAGCCGCTTTTTTTGACGCTAACTTGCATTGCTTTGCGAGGAGGACTCACACCCAGAATAAATAAAACCCCGATACAAGCAGCAAAAACAACAAATACCTCGCCAAGTGTATCGTAACCTCTAAAGCTACTCAGTATGGCAGTGACCACATTCGGGAAATCCATATATTCAGGGGTTTTTTCCAGATACCACGGCGCAACATGCTGGTGCACTGGGGCATCTGGGTCGCCGAGTTGTGGATTGTCGAAGGTTGAGTAAATTATGACTAACGCTAAAATACTCACAATAACTAGAGCAACTTTTTGCCCTTGTTTTTGAGGTTTTTCTTGATCGCCTGTCAAGGCTAATGCACAGAGGAAAATGACTGTGGTAACGCCTGCACCCACTGCGGCCTCTGTCAGGGCCACATCGGCAGCATCTAGAATGAAAAAGTTGATAGCCATAAGTAAACTAAATATAGAAGTCAGTATGACTGCGACAAACAAGTCTTCGGCGCGAACGATGGCGATGGCAGTAATTACCAAAAGAGTCAGAAGAAACAGCGCAAAGATATATATCATTCTGGAGCATTTTCCTTGGTTTTATCTTTAGCGGTTCCGGTGTCTGGTTTGAGTCCGGATAGCAGCGCAGCATTGGCTAAAGCATAGGTAGCTGTTGGACCAGTCAGTAGCAGGAAGAGCATGATGGCAAAAAGTTTTAAAGAAGCAAGTGTAAAACCAGCTTGTAATATGATGCCAATAAAAATTAAAAGTGTCGCCATAGTATCTGTAAGACTAGCAGCATGAATTCGAGTGTAAAAATTTGGTAGTCTAAGCCCACCTATGCCCCCAATTAACACGAAAACACCCCCAGATGTGAGTAAGATCCAACTCAGAATATCTAGTGCAAGATCAATCATGTTTAGCCTTGGCGTTTCTTTGTGAACGGTTTTGGAAGAACTCTAGCACAGCAAGGATCCCGACCATATTAATCAAGGCATAAGCAAGAGCAAGGTCAAGAAAATCTGGCCGACCGTTAAGAAATGCAATAACGGACAACAACAGCACTGTTTTAGTGCCAAAAACATTAACTGCTAGCACACGATCGTAAACTGTTGGTCCCATGAGTGCTCTTACTACGGCTAGTACCATGGTTATTAAAATGGCGATAGAGACGAGAATATACATGTCTAGCTTTTCTCCAGAGCAGCGGCTCGGCGATTCGCCTCACCTTCTTGTAATTCTTTTGCACTTTGACTATTGAGGCAATGAATCATGACCTGCCCCTCGTGTAAATCCAATGTGACAGTTCCCGGAGATAGAGTAATGGAATTACCGAAAACTACCTGGCCTACATCTGTTTTTGCTTCAGAAGTCAGCACAACAACAGTAGGACTGATAGGCATAGAAGGTTTTAAAATTATCTTGGCAACATCCCAACTTGAAACAATGATCTCTTTTAACAGCCACAGCCAATAACCAGGTAAACGAGGTAGCAGTTTTAGTAAATCTTGCTGATGCCGGAAAAAACCCATGCGATTGGCCAGATAAACGCTGAGCACGCAAGAGAAAGCGCCCAAGCTCATTAAAAGCGGCTTGTAGAGCCCAGACCAAAGCAACCACGAAATTACTAGCAGTAGCAGAAGAATTAAAACGGATGAGAGGCGTGCTTCGCCTCGCTGAAACATATGCCGGGCTCGAATTAGACTCATTGTTTACAGGGGAAATTTTTAAGTAGTGATTTGTAGACGACTTCCATCGCCGGTTCATCTTTTGTCGTGCTATTTCGTTGGTCTGCCAGATCGGCAACGACCACATCAACTACATCGCGAAGTGGCACGGGTTCACCAAGGCAAAAACCGGCCAGTTTGGCCGCTCGAGAACGATCTACACGGCCTGGCATACGAGTGCGCATCGCACGCTCTGCAAATGTCTCGTTGCCAGAAGGTACATTTTCGGCATTTAACATGACACGGGCATCGGTCGTGATGGCACCGTCGATAAAGCCTTGAATATAACGGACACAATACTGGTCATCTGTGCCTTCCAGCTCAGTTTTAAGCAATCCACAATGAGATGCTAATTCCTCAGAAGTCACTACTGCCAATGCATTGGCAGTAGTGACTGACATTAATTGCAGTAACAAGAGCGCGCAGGCAAGCTTGAAATATATCTTTGTAGTATTGCGTAGGCTTGAATGTTTATTATTAAAGGACATGTATAGGCAACCCTCACTAAATTTATTTGGCATTATGAACTATTTAGCCGCGGGTGCAAGCCCCAACAAGTGACTTCCAGTAGGTTAAGTTGGGTCTGTTTACCTACGGATTATATTGAACGTTTTTTCTAGCTTAGATCCCAGCATACATATTGAAAAGCAAAATATGTCACTAATTATTCATATATTAACAACACGTAGGTGTCTATTTTTATGTCCTAATCAAATAGTTGAATGATAAAAATCCCATACCGCTGAAATTCATGTATGTACTAATACTCAAATCTTAATATCTGTTTGTAAATGGTTATAAATCCCCACTGATGCTATTAAATATAAGGTATATATAAGTTTAAATCCCACATGTAAGCTAAAAACCGCCTGTTTATTATTATTGTGTCCATTTAGTTTCCAAGTAAGGTCTTTTAATGTTTATTTTTTCGTGTAATGGTGTTTTTAGATGTTTTTAGATGTTATCAGGCTAGATTTTATGTATATATAGGCTTAATTTATCAAATGTTAATGTAAATATACAAAAGGTTAGTTTGAATACACAATTTTGTTTTAAAGATAAATCTGGGCGGGGGATGATTCAAGTTGTCTGTTTTGTTTTGAGACTAAGTGCCTGATATTTATCTGCTACTGGTATTATTTTCGTGACGATAAAGGGTATTTGTTTGGATAAGTTTATTTTTTTCGCCTTAATTATATTGGCAACATGCTGCACCTGCCAAAAGTCGTTTATGTCTATTTATTCGAATGATTGACCCGAGAAATTGGATCCTGATGTGATTGAAATCATTGATTTTAATGCTTTGGTTGTGCGAATAAATTAGTCAATTTTCAAACCAGATACGACTCATTAGCAGCTTAGATAATAAACATTTAATAGAATAAACACCACTGATGAAGCCGCTCAGGCAAAACTTTATATTCTTTCTTAAACCCTAAACCCTAATACAAAAATGCCGCTCAACTTGAGCGGCATTTTATAGTAAACGTTAGTACAATATTTATAAAATAAAGCGACTTAAGTCTTCGTCGTCTACTAATTTTTCTAAGTGGTCGTCAACGTATTTAGCATCGACAATTAACGATTCGCCACTTCTTTCAGACGCATCGTAAGAAATATCTTCCATCAGTTTTTCCATGACCGTGTGCAAACGCCTGGCACCAATGTTTTCAGTACGTTCATTGACTTTCCATGCGGCTTGAGCAATGCGTTCAATACCCTCTTCAGTAAATGATACATCGACACCTTCGGTTTTCAGAAGCGCTACATATTGCTCGGTAAGCGAAGCGTTTGGCTCAGTCAAAATACGTACGAAATCGTGGGCAGTTAACGCGGACAGTTCCACACGGATCGGCAAACGGCCTTGCAGTTCGGGAATTAAGTCTGAAGGTTTGCACATTTGAAATGCGCCAGAAGCGATAAACAAAATATGGTCGGTTTTTACGGTGCCATGTTTAGTCGACACGGTTGAACCTTCAACTAACGGCAATAAGTCACGTTGCACGCCTTCACGAGACACGTCTCCACCACTGGTAGAGCCTTCCCGCTTACAGATTTTATCAATCTCATCGATAAACACTATGCCCGTTTGTTCAAGTGATTCTATAGCTGTTTGCTTTAAGTCCTCTTGATTAATTAGCTTTCCAGCTTCTTCATCGACTAAAAATTTAAACGCTTCTTTAACTTTAAGTTTTTTCTTTTTGTTTTGACTACCAGACAGGTTTTGAAACATGCCTTGAAGTTGATTGGTCATTTCTTCCATGCCTGGAGGTGCCATAATTTCAACGCCAACTTGAGGCGCAGCTACGTCTAGCTCAATTTCTTTGTCGTCTAACAGACCCTCGCGGAGTTTTTTGCGGAAAATTTGTCTGGTGCCTTTATCCTTGGGTGCTTCTTCTTCACCAAAAGCCTTTTCAGGAGGCGGTAATAACGCATCTAATATACGTTCTTCTGCCGCTTCTTCAGCTCGGAACTTCACTTTACTTTTCGCTTGTTCCTTAGTCATTTTGACTGCGATGTCGGCCAAGTCACGAATGATCGATTCGACTTCCTTACCTACATAACCGACCTCAGTAAATTTTGTAGCTTCGACTTTGATAAAAGGCGCATTGGCTAATTTGGCTAGACGACGAGCAATTTCAGTTTTACCAACACCTGTGGGGCCGATCATCAGAATATTTTTAGGTGTGACTTCTTGGCGCAGCTCTGATCCAAGCTGCATTCTGCGCCAGCGATTTCGAAGGGCAATAGATACCGCACGTTTAGCATCTTGTTGACCGATAATATGACTGTCCAATTCGTGGACTATTTCTCTTGGGGTCATTTCTGACATAAATTTAACCTTTTAATCTGGGTAATCGACTGGAGATAAATATAAAAACCGCCAGTCAGGAAAGTGTCTTAGCCGTTATGGTTAATAATCGATTGTTTCAATTGTTTGGCTATGATTGGTAAATACGCAAATATTGCCCGCTATGGTCAAACTTTTTTCGGCTATCTCTTTGGCTGATAATTCGGTGTTTTCTAATAAAGCCATGGCGGCTGATTGTGCAAAGTTGCCACCAGAGCCTATAGCAATTAGATCATTTTCTGGCTGCACTACGTCACCGTTTCCAGTAATAATAAATGATGCCGTTTCATCTGCGACCGCCAAGATGGCTTCTAGTTTGCGTAACATGCGATCGCTGCGCCAGTCTTTGGCTAACTCAACAGCGGCTCGGGTTAAGTTGCCTTGATGCATTTCAAGTTTAGATTCAAAACGTTCAAACAAAGTAAACGCATCAGCAGTACCGCCAGCAAAACCTGCCAACACTTTATTATTATATAAGCGGCGCACTTTTTTTGCGTTGCCTTTCATCACGGTATTGCCAAGTGAAACTTGACCATCACCTGCAATTACGACTTGATTATTACGGCGTACAGATACAATTGTAGTCACGAAAATTCCTTCAATGTCCAAGGACAACACTATAGATATACACAAAGGTTTACACTAAGGTTGTCGGGGTTAAGAATGGGCTATTGTCCTCTTTATCAGAGGAACAACGCCGTATGAAGTAGATGTGGGGAGTATTCTATTTTTTTCAAGCCGCTAGCAATCGCTCACGACTTGTAATGCCCAGTGGCGGAATTTATTAGAGGTTCCAGTTCCAAATTTTACAGCCGTTAATTTTTGCACGCTGCAAAGTGTGGCGATGTTTTTCGGCTAAGCGTTTGCTGTCATAAGGGCCAAGAATGACGCGGTACCACACTCCTGATGTACCTTTACTTGACCTTACTTGTGCCTCTAAACCTTGAAAGGCAATATTCGCTTTAAGCTCTTGAGCCTGTTCATTCTTTCTAAACGATCCACACTGAATTAAACGGCGCACTGTCGGTTTATCTTGCTCTTTTTGTTCTACTTTGACTGTAAATTCAGGCAAACTTTTAATAAATTCCCATTCCTCCTCTGGGATATCAGGCATGGTATCTTTTTCACTTTGGGCAAGTTCGGTGCTTTCGCCATCGTTAGTTTCGTCTTCAGGTGCATTACCTTTGATACTCCACAAAAAATAGCTAAACCCGGCCACCAATGAAAGTGTGATGACTATCCGAAGCCAAGGTAGCGAAGGTTTGGGTGAAGGTGGAGCTTGTTTTTTGCTGCGGCCACGAGCCACGTAATCTTTGTGCGCCATGCTATAAAAAGTACTGCGTAGAAATAAGAAAAATTATTTTACCGCGGATCACAGGATCCTGCATCAGAATCTGAATTTTTTATTGTATTCAACTGAAATCCTGTGGATCAATATCTAAAGACCAGCGAATTTTATTACCGAGTTTTAATGTTTCGATCTGTTTAATTTGTTGCCCAATAGCTTTTTGTAAGCTGCTGCGCTGCGGGCTTTGTAATAACAATTGCATCCGATATTGGCCTTGTCGTTTTTCCATTAAAGCAGGAATAGGGCCCACACAATCCACACCGCTAGCAGCACTGAATAGTTGGGCGATTTGTTGTAAAAAATCAAAAGCATCGCGGGCACTTAATGCTTGTGCTTTGAATAATGCTTGAAAAGTATAGGGCGGTAAATTGGCATGTTGCCTCTCCAATAAAGCATATTGCGCGAAGTGTGCATAGCCGTTATTAATCAAGTCTTGCAATAATGGATGACCTGGGTCGTGAGTTTGCAACCACATTTCACCAGGTTTTTCTGCACGCCCTGCACGTCCTGCTAGTTGAGTAATCAATTGCGCCAAATGTTCTGCAGCACGATAGTCTGCGCTAAACAATGCACCGTCAACATCAAGAATAAGCACCAGCGTGACATTGGGAAAGTGATGACCTTTAGATAAAATCTGGGTGCCAATTAAGATTTGATGCTCATTGTTATTGATACTGTTGAGCATGTTATCCAGTTTGTTTTTGCCTCTAGCGCTATCACTGTCTATTCGAATACTGCTGTACTGTGGAAAATAATCTGCAAGGCCCTGTTCCAATTGTTCTGTACCCACACCCATGGTGGTCAGTTCATTGGATTGACATTGTTGGCAACTCTTAGGGATTGATTTTGCGTTGCCGCAGTGGTGACATTGTAATTTGAATAACTGTTTATGCACAGTGAACGGTTTTTCACATCGCTTACAATGTTCAACAAAACCACATTGATGGCACACTAGTGCAGGAGCATAGCCCCTGCGGTTAATAAATAACATCACCTGACTGCCTTGCTGCAAATGCTGCCCCATGCGCTCTAACATGCCTAGTGCCACGCCAAATTGTAAAGGCTGCTGACGAATATCAAACACATGTTGCGTCGCGAGTGACGCATTACCTGCTCGTTCATTTAACTTAAGATGATGATACTTACCGGCTAAAGCATTGTTTAGAGTTTCTAGGGCAGGTGTAGCTGAACCCAGTACCAAAGGAATATTTTCTTCTCGGGCACGGATCACCGCTAAATCACGTGCGTGATAACGTAAGCCATCTTGTTGCTTATATGAAGAATCATGTTCTTCATCAACAATCAGCAAGCCAGGTTTAAGCATCGGTGTAAATATTGCGGAGCGGGTACCTATAATAATGCCTAACTGGGCATTTGCACTTTGTTGCCATACTTGCAGACGTTCACTGTTGTTAAGCCCTGAGTGTAAAATTCCTACATCAATACCAAAGCGATATTTGAATCTATGCACAGTTTGTGGGGTAAGACCAATTTCGGGAACTAAAATCAGTACCTGTTTACCTCGTTTAAGCACCTGCTCGATTGCTTGTAAATACACTTCTGTTTTACCGCTACCAGTAATACCATCCAATAAAAAACAGCCATATTGGTCAAGTTTTGATTCAATACAACTTATGGCGATGGCTTGCTCAACATTGGCCATAGGTTTGTCTTGGATTATTAAATCTTGTTGCCATGTTGATGCGGTAGACGAAGCTTTTTCAATGGGGATAATTAAATCCTTTTCGACTAAAGACTTAATTGCAGCCGCACCAAAGTCAGCTTTGGCCTTAGACTTAATAATATCTTGGTTACGCAATGACTCTACTAACGAGCGCTGCTTGGGTGCACGCGACAAACTGTTTATATCTGCAGATTGGCCAGCGTCGCTTAAGGTCAAATATTGAATCGGTTTTGCTAAGCTTGACTCACCTTTTCTAAGCGCTACCGGGATTGCAGTTTGAACTACATCACCAATGGGGTGTTTATAATATTGAGCCAACCAGTTACACAGTCTAATTAATGTTGGATTAAATATCGGTGTGTCATCTATTACCGTTTCAATGGATTTTAGTTTACTGATGTCCCAATCTGACTTTTCGCTTATTCCCCAAACCACACCTATTAACTTGCGAGGACCAAAAGAAACACGCACCCGAACACCTAAAGGTAAAGCTGTACCTTCATATAGATAATCGAACAATTGACGCTTTGGAATAGGGAGCGCGACACTGATTATTGCCATTTTTATACTGCATAGCCTTTGATAGAAGAGGTGACTTGGGTATAATATCAACAAAACCCTTGATCGCCCAAGCCCGTTACATTAATATGCGCGCCACTTTGCGGCAAGCCACAAAGCTTTTTTAATTTAATTTTCGTATGGTGTTCAACTTCGGGTTGAATAGCGATGCGGCCTGACGAAGAGGTAACCCATGAAACAAGATATCCATCCTGATTATCAAGAAATGACTGCAAACTGTTCTTGCGGAAATATTATCAAAGTTCGTTCTACTTTGAAAAAAGACCTTAACTTAGACGTATGTTCGTCTTGCCACCCTTTTTATACTGGTAAGCAACGTAACGTCGACACTGGTGGCCGTGTTGATAAATTCAATAAACGTTTTGCTGGTCTTAAGAAAAGCTAAAACTGTTTGTAGTCTATCAAGACATCGAAAAGGCGCTTATTTTAGCGCCTTTTTTGTGTCTTTTATTTAATAAAGTAAACATCCCCTTAGAATTAATTTACTGATTTTCAATAAGATATAGGTATATATTAATAGTTGGCAATTTGAGAATAGCTACTGAGAATAGCTACTATAGTGCAGATTAGAACATCTGCTTTTTTTATGCCCAATAGGTTCTCATTTAATCCTAGAAAGTTAACGGCAATAGCTTGTTCTCCCTTGATTCAAGTCGCTTACGTTTTGTGTTCAATGGGGAAACTACGAAATATCAATACTAATTATAATGGCTATATAAAATTAGTGGTCTGATCTGATATGTTCAGTGGCCAATGCTGTGTTACATTCCTGCAACAATGTTGTTTAACGCTTTGTTTGGTGGCACTTTCTTATAAGATCATTCATTTATGAAAACACTAATAAACGTTTAAACTTGCCGTCAACATTTCTTAATTCTAATAGGATTGACAACATCATGTCTGATTTTCGCCAACAAGCGCTCGACTACCATTCCAAGCCTGTACCTGGAAAAATCAGTATTGCGCTCACTAAGCCAGCCGAAAGCGTTACTGACTTAGCCTTAGCATACAGTCCTGGTGTGGCTGAGCCCGTTCGAGAGATCGCAGCCGACCCCGATGCAGCTTATAAATACACTGGCAAAGGAAATTTAGTTGCGGTTATTTCAAACGGTACAGCTATTTTAGGTTTAGGAAATTTAGGTCCTCTCGCCTCAAAACCTGTCATGGAAGGTAAGGCCTTATTATTTAAGCGCTTTGCCAATATTGATTCCATCGATATCGAAGTGAAACATACAACAACTGAAGAATTTATTAATACGGTTGCGAGTATTGCAGATACTTTCGGTGGGATTAATCTTGAAGATATAAAAGCCCCCGAGTGTTTCGAAATTGAGCAGGAATTAATTAAGCGTTGTTCTATACCTGTTTTTCATGATGATCAACATGGTACTGCTATAGTCACCGCAGCAGGCATGTTGAATGCATTGGAAATTCAGGGCAAAACTATTAGTGATTCCACGATCGTGTGTTTAGGTGCCGGTGCTGCAGCTACTGCTTGCATGGAGTTGTTGGTTAAATGTGGCGCTAAGCGTGAACGTATTTACATGCTGGATAGAAAAGGCGTGATCCATACTCGCCGTGATGACCTTACCAGTCACAAAAAGTTATTTGCAAACAACACCGATAAGCGAACTCTAGAGGATGCCCTCGATTGTGCCGATATTTTTGTTGGAGTATCTGGGCCTAACTTATTGCCACCAGAGGCGCTGAAATTAATGGCTCCTAATCCGATCGTTTTTGCTTGCTCTAACCCTGATCCTGAAATTAAACCTGAGTTAGCTCACGAAGTACGTGATGACTTAATTATGGCAACTGGACGTTCTGATTATCCAAATCAAGTGAATAACGTACTGTGTTTCCCGTTTATTTTTCGCGGCGCATTAGATGTACGTGCCTCTCAAATTAATGATGAGATGAAAATTGCTGCGGTAGACGCTATCCGGAATATTGCTAAAGAAGAAGTATCAAAAGAAGTATTGGCTGCCAGTAATATAGACAGTCTTAGTTTTGGTAAGGACTATATTATCCCTAAGCCCATGGATCCTCGACTCTTAAAGCGTGTAGCTCTGGCAGTTGCACAAGCTGCCATAGATTCCGGTGTGGCTGCATTTAAAGAGCTGCCCCCAGGTTATATGCAAGACTAGAATCGGTATCTTGGCATACATATGATTTTGTTGGGGTCATGTGTATCTAGATTTCTGCAATAACAACAGCCCGAATAGCATCTCTTTGATTGCCATTTTTAAATACCAAGACTATTACGGTAACTTACTTGATTGGCAGTCAAGCTTCATCAAGGCACACACCAATACACCTGCTCAGAATGACTTTTTTGGTATAATATGTTTATAAACTGCTAATCAATAACAACCTATAAACACTATAGTCAATGAGTTAATTCTTTCCTTATGGCAAATTTTTATCTTTTTCTTTATACATTTTTTTATGCCTTATGTGCCAGCTATAAATATCAAAAACGATGCATCTTTCCTCGATTGAACTATTAGTAGAGCAAGATATTGGACGCATCATAATCCTGAGGTTATTGTTATTCCTTTACCAGCGAATCAGGCGCAGCAAGAAGCAGTGTTGGACGGCACCGATGATGAAATTATGCGTATCTGGAGTTATGGTATTGATAGTCCCGATATGAACCGTGTGCCCACTGCCTATTATTATTTGCAAACAGGCGCATTCATTGACAATGATTCTGATGTGGTAATCCGTAATACAACCGATCTTGCCCATTATCGGCTGGCTAGAGTGAGAGGGGTTAAACATACTAATAGCATTACCGCAGCTTTACTCTCAGTGAATGATATGAGTAATACCCAGCAAATGATGCGGTATCTTTCTGCAGGTATTGTGAATGTTGCATTAACCAATATTATTGAGGGGAAAAAGTGATTAAAAATAGTGTCTATAAAAATATAATACTGGTGACTCCATCCTCAGCGGCCTATAAGTTTAACACTACCTAAACAAAAAGCATGCAGCGTTAGTGTCTAAAGTTGATCTAGTAATCCGTGATATGCAAACCAGTGGTGAGCTTGCCCGATTAATTGCTAAAGCAAGTGGTTAGGTTTTGAATAGCCAATAGGTAGCTTTAGCTCATATGCACTTAGAATAATTCAAACAGATAGCCATTTTGATATCAGGAAAAAATATTATGTCAGCTGTAAACTCAATCCATCATATTAATTTTGTCGTGCGTGAGCTGCAACCTCAGGTTGAGTATTTGCGAACCCTGTTACAATCTGAGCCTATCATTGAAGACTTACCCACCAGGAAAGTTAAAACCGCTCGGTTTTGTTTATCAGGTGTTTGGATTGTCCTTGTGCAACCCTTAACAACTGAAGGTGAGGTTGCTCAAATTTTGGCCGAACGTGGGGAAGGAATGTTTTTATTGTCTTTGAATGTAGACTCCTTAGACGAGTCTTTAGAAAAGTTATCTAAGCAGGGTATTTATTCAGATAACAAAGGTAAACGACAGGGATTAGATAATTGGACAATTCAAGATCTTGATTGCCCCAATGCATTAGGTCCGATATTACAACTCTGCCAACTGATTTCAAAATAGTAAATCTCTTTATTATTTATTCAATATGAAATATTGTTTTTCAAATTGAAATAAAAAGTATCTAAAAATCCTTAGTCAGTTTGATTAAAAATTTTCAAACTAGCATTTAGCGCCATTAAAAATGGGCTATCAACTATAAATTGATGAAAATGGCATAACTAATGCTATCTAAAGCTATCTTTTATTCAACTTGAAAGTTGGCTAGTTATCTTGCATCAGCTTTTGTTCACTTTTATACAACCACTAGTTGTCAGTCCTCCGGATCTGGAGAGATTATTGTGAATAAAGTGAACACAAAACCCCAAGCATTGAGGATTTTAATCTTTGGTCATAAAGAATTTAGTCAGCTGATGACAAGTGTCTTGCCCGAATTTGGGGGGCAGGCTAAATTTAAATTATTCGATGCCATAGTCGGCAGTGTATCGGAAATAGATGAACATATTAGTAGTTTTTTACCCGATGTAATTGTCAGTGCTGGCTCTAATGCAGCCTACTTGAAGTCTGCCTTAGAGTTACCCGTTGTATCCTTAGATTGCAGTATCACAGATATTATTTCAGCATTAAAACGTGCTGCCCAAGTGGCTCGCAAAATAGTGATGATTAATTTTGCTGAAGCGTCACCTGTTGTGCCCGTGTTAGAAGCGGCATTGAATGTTACGGTGCAAGAGGAAATTTATACCACTGCCGAACAAGCCCGTGAATTATTTCAGTTAACACGTCAGCAGCCCAATATTGCTTATGTCGGGGCTAGTTTAGTGTGCGGTTTAGCTACCCAACATGGTATCCCTTCTTTTTTGTTATACAGTGCGGACTCCTGTCGCCAAACCATTGCTAGTGCCATTCGAATAGCCAATGAACAGTTAGTGACGAATCAAGGTGCTGCGTTAACTAATTGGTTGTTAAAACAATCAAAAACACCGATTTTTATGACCGACGAAGATGGTCAGTCCATTATTTTTAATCAAGCCGCTAGGCATGATTTAGGTATAAAAAACGACAACTGTTCAGATTTGGAAAATCTCATTCACTCTGAAGAAATAACTCGTCCCACAGACGGCGAGTGTCGTATTCAAGGGATTGACTGGTGGTTCCATCAAGATTGTGTGATGACAAAAGGTAAACCCCTTTATATTTACCAGCTGTATAGAAAAAAACCCAAACCAGAAAAAGTGAAAGCCTCTTCTCGTCATGAATTAGTCTTTGAATCATCTGCTATACAAAAAGTGATGCAGCAGGTTAGGGCATTTTCTTCCTCACCAAGTAATGTCTTGATTTATGGTGAATCTGGGACAGGTAAGGAGCTCATTGCACGTTCGGTACATGAAGCTAGTCCATTTTCAGAAGGTCAATTTGTCGCCCTTAACTGCTCATCAATTCCTACCGAATTGTTTGAAGGAGAACTCTTTGGACATAGAGACGGTGCCTATACCGGAGCCAAACGAGGTGGCAGAAAAGGACTCATTGAAGAAGCGCAAGATGGGGTGTTATTTCTTGATGAAATCAGTGAGCTGGCACTTGATCAACAATCAAAATTACTGCGGTTCTTGCAAGAGCGTCATTATCGACCTTTAGGCTCTAATGAAGAAAAACCTGCCAATTTAAAAGTGGTCGCTGCATCCAATAAAGAACTCAAACAGCTAGTCGTTGAAGGCAAGTTTCGGGAAGATTTATTTTTTAGACTCAATGTATTTAATATTGATATCCCACCTCTACGGGATCGCCCTGAGGATATCGCTAGTATTGCAGAGCAGAAACTTTTTCGCTTTATCACCAGTTACCAATCCCAGTTTACCGTTGACCAAATACTTACTGAAATCTTAGGTGACTTAGTAAGTTATTCGTGGCCTGGTAACGTGCGTGAATTAGAAAATGTCCTTGAAAGGGTTATTGCATCTATGCAGATGGCAGAAGATCTCTCAAAGATTAGACACATTTTGCGCGAGATTTCCCCAGAACTATTTTTAGATACAACATTTAATAACGACCAAGCTTTGGTTAGAAAAAAAGAGTTGCAACTGGTAGTAGACGCAATGCATAGATTCAACAGCGATAAGCAACAGGTTGCTCATTACCTTGGGTTGAGTCAAACAACCTTATGGCGAAGACTAAAACACATAAATCTAAAATAAAACAATGGGAGAAATATAATGGCAACACTCCGTAAAAGTGCGCTTGCAACAAGTATCTTTGTTGCTCTGTCTGCAAGTAGTTTAGTTGGAATAAATCAAGCGGTAGCCCAAGAGGCGGCTGATCAAGAGGACGATTTTGAGATAATCAGTATTTCTCGTAAACGACCAGAGAGTTTGCAGGAGGTACCTATTGCCGTCACTGCTATCTCTGAAAAGATGATTGATAGTGCTGGTATCGAACGTCCTGGCGACTTCATTGGGCTTATTCCTAACGTGACTATGGTTGATGCAGCAAACGTGGGTGATACGCAAGTGACCATTCGCGGCATAGTCTCGACCCGTGATGCTGAAGGTACTTTTGCTTATGTGGTAGATGGTGTGTTGATGACCAACCCAAACAGTTTCAACGAAGAATTATTAGATGTGTCACAAATCGAAGTACTTAAAGGTCCACAAGGGGCGTTGTATGGTCGAAATGCTGTATCAGGTGCGATAATAGTCACCACTAAAATGCCTGCAGATGAATTAGAAGGTAGGGTCACCTTAGGCGTAGGAAATAACAATAGTCAAAGAATAAATGGTGTGATCAGTGGGCCATTATCAGAAAACGTTCGTGGTCGCTTAACCGCTAGTTATAAGACCACCGATGGTTTTTATGAAAATACTTTTACTGGTGCAGATGATTCGGTTGATTATCTTGAAGATACTAATATCCGCGGTCGTTTGATTTGGGATGCTAGCGATGATTTAACCTTAGATTTTCGTGCCAGCATGGGCAAGGTCGAGGGGGGAGCAATCAACTATAACGCTGTGTTTGGGTTACCGTCCTTTGTGGCTAATGGATTTGATCCCGCTTTTAACAAAGACGTGAATGATGTAGATATTAACTTTGCTTTTAATGTACCAGGCGTCAACAAACAAGACACCACTGAGCTATCTTTAAAAGCCGACTGGGATTTAGATGGCATGGATGTAACCGCCGTTTTAGCTTACAACGATTTAGAAGAAGACTTGCTGTCTGATGGTACCAGTGCCACCTTCTATGGCTATGAAGTGACTCCCCAGTGTCAAGCCGATCGTGCTGCACTGAATAATACTCCCGGAGCTGGCTCCGAGCGTACTGACTTGTTTGGTGAATTTTTCGCTCCTTTTGGCGTTTTGCCTCCTGGTGCTGATTTTGTCGGTGTTTATGGACCTTTCACACCTTTATCGTGCGATGGTTACCAATACCAAGAGCGTAGTCAATCTGATCTCAGTGGTGAATTACGTTTTACATCAGATGACAACAATGCCGACCTAAGATGGATTGGTGGTGTCTATTTTGCCGAAATTGAACGTGATGTAGTGGTGGCTTATGGTGCTGATCAAGGCCAAGGATTCTTGCGCCAAGCCTACGTGCCAGCAACAGGCCCCAACCCAACTGACTTATTATTTTCTGATACCTTTGATACCTCAGTGATGTCCGCTTTTGGTCAACTTGAATATGATCTGAACGAGCAGTGGGAATTGGCTGTCGCACTTCGTTATGATTACGAAGACAGAGAAGTGAGTAATAACGTACCGAATGTGACCGCCTCAGGCTTAAATGGTAATACTATTGTGGGTGGCGTTGTGGGCCCAATCAATCCAGCCTTTAACGCTAACCCTAATGGCATTCCTAATCGAAACCGCTCATTTAGCCAGTGGCAACCTAAAGTAACCTTGGGTTATGCAGCTAGCGACAACCTTAATTGGTATGCCAGTTATGGTGTAGGTTTCAGAAGTGGTGGGTTTAACTCTATCGGTACCGAAGCAACCTTAGACTTTTGGTTTAATGCCAATGGTAATGGTACTCCTGGTGATGCGGTGAATGCACAGCTCATCGTTAAAGACGAATACGATAAAGAGGTCACAACTAATATCGAGCTTGGTTTCAAATCGAAGATGATGAACAACAAAGTGAAACTGAATGCGGCTGTGTTCTCAACCACTGTTGATGATAACCAGTTCTTTGAATTTTTCGCGGGGCCATTTGGTCTATTGCGTGCTGTGACCACTATCGAAGAATTAGCTATTCAAGGTTTTGAATTAGATGTCAGTGCCCAAGTGACTGAAGACATCACAGTATTTGGTGGTATGGGTTTATTGGACAGTGAAATTAAAGAAAACCGCAACCGTCCACTTTCTGTGGGTAATAAGGCTCCCCAAGCAGCGGATGAAACGTTTACTTTTGGAGTAAGCTGGGATTACACCCTGACTGCTGATGTATTTATGACTACTCGATTAGATTGGCAATATGTAGGCGAAACTAACTTCCATACATTGCAAGGTACAGGACCCGAAGAAACTGCACAAAGTTTACCCACTATTTGGGACTTTTTTGGCACTTTGGGCGGTAGTGTACCTCCGGGACCACATCCAGTTAACTTTGACAACGCTAGTCGTGACGCTTACAGCACAGTTAACCTAAGAGTCAGCTTTGACGCAGAAAATTGGAACTTGGCTATATGGGCTAAAAACTTAACGGACGAGAAATATTTGCAAGAAGTTATTCCTACTCCTGAGTTTGGTGGTTCTTTCATCCAACCTTCAGCACGTGATTCTTACGGTATCGACTTTACATATCGTTTCTAGTGTGTGGGAGCCGCAAGGCTCCTCTATTATTTATTGGAGTAGTTTACAGTGACTAATAAACCATTGTCAGGCACACGTATTCTTGATTTAACGCATATGTTATCTGGACCTTATTGCGGCATGATATTAGCCGATTTAGGAGCAGAGACCATAAAAGTTGAACCACTTAAGGGAGAGGGAACCCGCAAACTCTTAGCCACAGATCCAGAAAATTCTATTAATGGTATGGGGGCATATTTTATTACCCTGAATCGGAACAAACAAAGCGTTTGTATAGATCTGAAAACGGCCAAAGGCCTCGAATTGTTTTACGACTTAGTTAAAAAGTCGGATGTGGTGATCAATAATTTTGGAGCAGGCGTGCCAACACGGCTCAAAATTGATCATGCACATTTAAAGCAAGTAAATCCTCGTATTATTAGTTGTTCTATCACCGGTTTTGGAAATGATGGCCCAGGTTTTAAACGTCCGGCTTTTGATCAGGTTGCCCAAGCTATGGGTGGTGGTATGTCCATTACTGGTGCCAATGCGGATCAGCAAGTGCGAGCGGGTATACCTATTGGTGATTTAGGTGGTGGAATGTTTGCTGTTATGGGCATTCAAGCGGCATTGCTGGAGCGGGAGAAAAGTGGCGAGGGTCAAGATGTGGATATTTCTATGCTGGATTGCCAAATATCATTATTAAATTATATGGCAACCATGCATTTTATCTCAGGTAAGGATCCCTATCCAATTGGTAATTCACATTTTGTGCATGTGCCATACAACACATTCAGTTCCAGCGATGGACAAATTGTTATCGCTGTTATCACCGATAATTTTTGGCAAAATTTGAAACAAGTGGTGCAAATTGATGGTTTAGACAAACCTGAATACGATACCCAACCAGGTCGTTTTAAAGATCAGCATTTTATTAATGCCACATTAAACGAAACCCTATCAACACAAAGTTCTAGCCACTGGTTGGCGTTGCTTGAAGCTGCGCGTATTCCTTGTGCTCCAGTGAATAAGTTTTCTCAAGCACTGAGTGATCCCCAAGTATTACATCGTAATATGGTAGTGGAGTTATCTGACCCTCAAGGGCACAAAACCAAAGGACCCGGTAACCCGATTAAATTTTCTAGAAGCAACGAAGAAAGTTTTAGTGCTGCGCCTGCTTTAGGTGAACACACTAACAAAGTATTACATGATTTATTAGGTATGAGTTCTGAGGATGTTGCCATGCTAAGAGCTGCAGAGGTGGTGAGTTAATGGTTTCTAATCACGTAACAATTAACGATGTAGGCCCTCGAGACGGTTTACAAAATCAGCCTAAATTATTATCGAAAGAACAACGACTTAGTTTAATTAGTGCATTGGTAGATGCCAAAGTACCTGAGATAGAGGTGGGGGCTTTTGTCTCTCCTAAAGCAGTGCCAGCTATGGCCGGTACCGCTGAGTTATTTGCGTCACTTGAAAACAGCATAAGCGTATTTTCTGCCTTAATACCAAACATGAAGGGGTTTGAATTGGCGATGTCAGCACAGGTTCCGGTGATGTCATTAGTGGTTGCCGCATCAAATACCATGAATCTGAAGAATATTCGTATGTCCACAGAGGATAGTCTCAGAGTCAGCAAAGACGTATTAAACGTTGCCAGAGAAAAGGGAGCAAATGTACAAGCTTATGTGGCCACCGCCTGGGCCTGTCCTTTTGAAGGAAAAATTAGTGCAGATAGTGTGTTTAGTGTCACTGAGCAATTACTGCAAGCGGGTGCTTCAAATATCGTTATCGCAGATACCATTGGTGCTGCTAACCCTTTAGAGGTCAATCAGCTGATGGAAGCCATGGCTTGTCGTTTTGATCTTGCTCAGTTGTCCTGTCATTTTCATGACACCAGAGCTATGGGTCTCGCCAATGTTTATGCGGCGATAACAGCAGGAATTAGAAAATTTGATGCGTCCATCGCCGGATTAGGTGGCTGTCCATTTGCACCAGGTGCCAGTGGTAATGTAGCCACCGAAGATGTCGTTATGATGTTAGAACAAATGGGATTTTCTACGGGTATCGATATGGCACTTTTAATTAAAGCGGCAGACTTAGCCATCGAATTGACTGGTACTGCCTCAGGTGGAAACGCCAAACCTTGGATTGAAAATTATTATCTTAATTAATCGGCATAGTAAAAGTCACCGGATATTGGAGTAAAACATGAGTTATAGATTAGGTGTTGATGTGGGTGGAACGTTCACTGACTTGTTACTTATTAACGAAATGAATGGGCAAACCCATACGGCTAAAGTGCCATCCACTCCTGAGGATTCCTCTATTGGGGTGTTAAATGGCATCGATAGAATTTGTCGAGAGTCAGGAATAGATCCTAAGGAAATTAATCGTGTGATGCACGGTACCACAGTGGCCACAAATGCAGTCTTAACAGGAAAAGGCGCAAAAGTAGGTCTAGTGACGACTAAAGGTTACAAGCAGGTTTTACAAGTTGCTCGCTCGTTCTGCCCGGGTGGACTAGGCGGTTGGGTGAGTTTTGTGAAAAAACCCTTATTGGCCCCGCTTGAATTAACGATTGAAGCCGATGAGAGAATGGGCGCAAATGGCGAGACAGTGGATACCTTAGACGAAGCCGCACTTCGCGTTTCGTTAACCACCTTAAAAAACACCGGTCAAGTTGAAGCACTGACTATTTGTTTTATTAATGCCTACTTAAATGGTGCTCACGAACAGAGGGCTAAAGAAGTCGCTGCAGAAATATTTACGGATATTCCTATTTCAATATCCAGTGATTTAGTCCCTGAAATGCAGGAATACGAACGTACAGAAACCACTGTTGTGAATAGTTATGTGCGCCCAGAAGTAGCAAGATACGTAGAAAATTTAAATCGTTCTTTAATAGCCACTATGGGTGAAGACTTACATCTTTCTATCTTGCGATCAGATGGGGGGCTAGCATCCGCTAGAGCATCAGCTGAAAGTCCGGTTAATCTATTAATGTCTGGCCCTGCAGGCGGTGTGTCGGGTGCCATGCACTTTTGTAAAAAAGCCGGATTCAACGACATTTTGACTTTTGACATGGGCGGAACATCCACAGATGTCGCCTTGATCCAAGACGCCAAGGCCCGGGTCAGACGTGAAACCAGAGTCGGAGATGTAACAGTACGTGCGCCATCGGTTGATGTACGAACAGTGGGTGCTGGTGGAGGGTCATTAGCCTTTGTACCTGAACTTACCAAAGCGTTACGTGTTGGACCTGAATCAGCCGGCGCTAAGCCTGGACCTGCAGCCTATATGAAAGGCGGCACTGAACCTACAGTGTGTGATGCGAATGTTGTATTAGGTTATTTGCCCTCTAATGTGCAACTTGGTGGCGCAATGGCGATAGATAAAGATGCGGCAGTGGCAGCAGTCAAGAAAGTTGCTGATGCTATGGGTTTAACAGTAGAAGAAGCCGCAGAAGGTATTATCAAGATTGTTAACGAAGCCATGTTTGGTGCGTTACGATTGGTATCTGTAGAGCAAGGATTTGATCCAAGAGATTTTGCTCTGGTTGGCTTTGGTGGCGCGGGTCCATTACATGCCAATGCTCTGGGGATTTTGACTCAGGCTTGGCCTACTATTATTCCTCCGGGTCCTGGGGTGTTGTGTGCTTATGGTGATGCGACTACTGTGGTGCGTGATGAAGCATCAAAAACCTTCGTTAAACTCCTTAAAGATGCCTCTGCAGTAGAGCTAGCAACAGTATTAGATGAGTTAAAACATAAAGCCAGTGCCACCTTGATCACTGATGGTATTGCGTTATCAGATCAAGAAGTGACTTATCAGGCAGACGTGCGATATACCGGCCAAGCATTTCAATTATCCATAGAATTTACATTAGCTGAACTACAAGCTCAGGGTGTAGAGATACTTAGATCTCAGTTCGACAAAGAACATACACAGCTCTTTACGTTTGCCTTAGAAGAAGGCCATGAGATTGTTATGGTGCGGGCTATCGCCACCGCCAGCAGCGGTGAGTTACCCACTATACCCAAAGACAGTGCGGTTAACACGCTAGATGAATGTAAGTTGGCAGATAGTCAGATTTATTTCGAAGGACAATATCACCCTACACCTATTTACGATCGAAACAAGATGCAAACTGATTTGCAGATCCCGGGACCAGCCATTGTGAGTGAAATGGACTCAACCACTGTTATTTTACCTGGTTATCACGCTAAGGTTGATGCAGTCGGTAATCTTCTTATTAATCCAGCGAAGTAATTGGAGATGACAATGAATAATAAAATTTTACAAACGAATACGTCACCTTTGAAAAGAGTTGAGGTGGACACCGTCACGGTAGACATTATTGAAAACGCTCTGAGTAATGCGCGAGAAGAAATGGATGCGGTATTGTTTAGAACCGCCATGAGCCCTGGAATTCGAGAGCAAGGTGATTGTTTTCCGATGATTGCTAATAAAGACGGCAAAATGGTAGTGGGTCAGTTTGGCTCATTTATTCATGGGTTTTTAGAAGCATACACAGGGCAGTTAGAAGAAGGGGACGTCATATTAACTAACGACCCTTATATGACCAATGCTGCTGTATCCCATCTGCCAGATTGGATTGTGCTCGTGCCTATTTTTAAAGAAGGCCGGCATATTGCTTGGTCTGCCATGTTTGGTCATATGTCAGATAATGGCGGTATGGTGCCAGGCTCTATCCCCATCAAAGCAGAAAGTATCTTTCAGGAAGGGATCCGTATTCCTCCCACTAAGTTATATAAAAAAGGTGTATTGCAAAGCGATCTTCTGGATTTGATTTTGCACAATGTGCGCACCCCACAATGGAATAGATTTGATTTGAATGCCTTGGTGGCTGCTTGTAATACCGCGGCTAAAAGATGTGTCGAATTCTCCGAACGATTTGGTGATGATATATTTTATTCCACCATGGAAATCATGCTAGAGCGTAACCATGTGGCAATGGAAGCCATTATTAATATGTTGGTGCCAGAAGAGCCACGTACGTTTGTGGACTATGTCTGTGATGATGGTGTTGGCATGGGTCCTTATAAAATACAGTGTAAAATGTGGCGAGAAGGTAATCGTGCAATATTTGATTTTGAAGGTACCGATCCTCAAGCCAATAGTTCGATTAATTTTTACCTGAATGAAGACATGTTTAAGATGTTTTTTGGTTCATTTACTATCAATCTTGTGGATCCACAAATTGTGTTCAACGATGGTTTCTATGACCTAGTCGATGTGCACATACCCGCAGGTAGTTTGCTTAAACCCAATTTTCCCGCTGCGCTGTCAGGACGGACCCATGCATTAGGTCGTATTTTTGATGTAATGGGAGGACTGTTAGGACAAGGTGCCCCTGAAGCCATGAATGCGGCTGGATTTTCTGATTCACCTCACCTGTTTTATTCAGGTTACGATGACAAAGGCGAGTGGTTCCAATTGTTTCAAATTGGTTTTGGTGGCATACCGGGTCGCCCAGTAGGTGATGGACCTGATGGACATTCATTATGGCCAGGATTTACTAACGTACCTAACGAATTTATCGAAGCCTATTTCCCATTACGGGTAGAGCAATACGAGACCATTACTGATTCTGGTGGTGCTGGAAAGCATCGTGGTGGTAACGGACTATCGGTGGCTTATCGTTTTCTTAACGATGGCAATATCGCCATCCATGATGAAAGATGGCTCACTTACCCTTGGGGTGTAAACGGAGGCACACCTGGACAAAGGTCTACTAAAATACTAAAACGTGCAGATGGTACACAGCAGATTTTACCAGCTAAATGTGATGGTGTTGCAGTGAAAACAGGTGACCTATTGTACTTCAACACATGGGGTGGTGGCGGTTGGGGTGACCCATTCTTGCGTGATTGCAATAGTGTACTTGACGATGTAAATCGTGGTTTAGTGTCTATTGGGGGAGCAAAACGTTACGGCGTGGTGATAGTTGATGGTGTGGTTGATCAGCAACAAACTATTACATTACGAGCAGCTTTAACTGAGAAGCGCGGTGCAACACAGTTATTTGATTTTGGTGGCACTATTGAAGAAATCAAAGCTAGATGCCTTGAAGAAACGGGTTTGCCTGCACCAGAAACGCCTCGCTTTGTGAAATCACGAGCTCTGAAGTGAGATAAATAGACTATGTCAAAAACACCACAGGATCGTGATTTAGCCATTGGCACATTAAGTTTGGGCTTATGCCCAGCACTCATTGTGGTTGACTTGTCCAATGGCTTTAGTGATCCCGCTAGCCCGCTTGGGGGGAATTTTGACAGTCAAATTTCACAAATAAACGGGTTGTCACAAGCTTTTAGAACTAAAAAACTGCCCGTTTTTTTTACTTCAGTGGTATATCACGATGAGACCACTGCCAGTGTGTTTCGTCGACGTTTACCTGATTTAAATATCTTAAAAACATCTAGTGAATGGGTGAAAATCAACAGAAAAATCAATAAAAAAACTGATGAATTAATCATTGAGAAACAATGGCCAAGCGCCTTCTTTAAGACTCAATTAGCAGCACAGTTAGAAAAAAACGCAGTGGACTCAATAGTGGTTGTGGGATTGACAACGAGTGGTTGTGTTCGAGCTACCGTGGTGGATGGCTTGCAACATAACTTCCCCGTTTTTGTGGTGCCCGAAGCATGTGGCGACAGAAACCTCAGCGCTCACCACGCCAGTTTGCATGATATGCATGCTAAATATGCAGTGGTGATAGCTGCTAAAGAATTATGTGCTCAGATTTTATCATTGTGACTCACCCCCCTATTTAGGCAGTAAACTATGTCGAAAACTCTTTATGAAAAACTTTGGGATGCTCACAAAATTTCGGCTGATAGTGGATTGTCAGATCAACATTCAGCGGATAGCGGTGAGTATTTATTATATATCGACCGTCACCTGATCCACGAAGTCACCTCGCCCCAAGCATTTGACGGACTTATGCAAAACAATCGAAAAGTGCGCTGTCCGGAAAAAACCGTGGCCACCATGGATCACAGCATCTCAACTCGCTCTTTAGCCTTAGACGCATGCGGTCCACTGAATCAATTACAACTTACAACCTTAATCAGAAATTGTGAATATCATGGCGTGGTCTTGTACCCGGTAGGTAGTGCAGAGCAAGGCATAGTTCACGTCATGGCTCCAGAAATGGGATTGGTTTTACCTGGCATGACAGTAGTCTGTGGTGATTCACACACCGCAACTCATGGTGCATTTGGCGCTTTAGCTTTTGGAATTGGCACATCAGAAGTAGAACATGTATTCGCCACTCAAACATTGCGACAAAGTAAAGCTAAAAGCATGCGCATAAAAATTGATGGTCAGTTAGGCAAAGGTGTAACCGCAAAAGACATCATATTGGCTGTCATTGGTACTATTGGACATGCTGGCGCAACAGGCTGTGTGGTGGAATATTGCGGTGAAGTGATTGAAAGCATGTCCATGGAACAGCGCATGACGATTTGCAATATGAGCATTGAAGCAGGAGCAAAAGCGGGCATCATAGCGCCGGATGATAAGACCTTCTGTTATTTAAAAGACCGCACTCACGCACCTAAAGAGGGTGATTGGCAACAGGCAATGCTCTATTGGTTGACGTTAAATTCTGATGTGGACGCGGTTTTTGATAAGGATGTAAATATTGATGCAAAACATATAGCACCTCAAGTCACTTGGGGTACTAATCCTGGCCAAGTATGTGCGGTGTCCCAACCTCTACCTCATCCTGACAAAGAAACTGATCCGGTGATTCGGGAAGCTGCGTGGCAAGCTCTAAAATACATGCAACTTGAACCTGGACAACGATTAACTGATGTTGCAATAAGTCATGTATTTATTGGTTCTTGCACTAATAGTCGGATTGAGGACTTGCGCCAAGCCGCCGCAATTTTAGCTAATAAAAAAATAGCACAAGGTGTCACAGCGATTGTGGTGCCGGGTTCAGCAGCTGTTAAACAACAAGCAGAACAAGAAGGTTTAGATCAAATTTTTATGGATGCTGGGTTTGAATGGCGTTTACCAGGTTGCTCAATGTGTTTGGGTATGAATGATGATGTATTAACAACGGGACAAAGGTGCGCATCCACCAGTAACAGAAATTTTGTGGGTCGTCAGGGCAGAGGATCCTTTACTCACCTATTAAGTCCTGCCATGGCTGCCGCTGCGGCCATCAACGGCTGTTTTACCGATGTCAGAACCATGCAGGAATAATCAATATGTCAGAAATTAGTCATCTTAGTGCTACAGCAGTACCCTTCATTAAAGCCAACGTCGACACCGACCAGTTGCTACCTAAACAGTTTTTAACGGGTATTACAAAAACTGGATATGGCAAACATTTGTTTCATGACTGGCGTTATCTAGATTTGAAAGGTGAACAGAAAAATCCAGATTTTGTATTAAACCTGCCCCAGTTTAAAGATGCAAAAATACTGATTGCGGGTGCAAACTTTGGTTGTGGGTCCAGCCGAGAGCATGCGCCATGGGCTATCGCCGACTTTGGTATTAAAGTCATTCTTGCAGAAAGTTATGCTGATATATTTTACAATAACTGTATAAATAATCTGATTTTACCCATAGTACTGAGTGCTGGGACTATCAAATACGCTGCTGATTTTGTGACAAGGCATCCCAGAGCTGAAATTGACGTCGATCTTGAATTACAAATTGTATTAGTAGGCGAACGGACTGAGGTGTTTAGCATAGAAAAGCACCATAAAACTAACTTGCTATCAGGTTTAGATAGTATTGCTCAATCCCTGATGCTCGAGCAAGAAATAGCCTCCCATGAGGCAACTTTACCAAACTGGTTAAAATAGCTGAACTGGGACTTCAAATATAAATATTGATAACCCTTATATTGATAACCCTTATATAAATTGAATTCAGTTATCTCAGATAGGTAAATGTAACAAGATCACACTAAATACGACGAAAGGCAGAAAATAAGCGCTGGTTTATCGTGGTATTTATCTGTTTGAACGCTTCATCGCGTTTCACCGTATTTAAGGGATTTCGTCCCACCAACATTAATTTTTATCAATACTCTATGGGTGTACTCAAAATTAAACATTACCACCTAAATAGAGAAACTTATCATGAAAAAATTACTTATTAGCAGCATCATTACCGCAGGTATCCTTTTAGCTGGTAACGCCCAAGCAGAATATATTGACCCGGTTACTGAAAGCAAATTGGTCAAGATATGCGAAGCTATAAAAAGTGATAGACTTATTAAGGTTCATTCTGCAGTAAAGAATAGTGGTATAAGCATGAAACAGATTACTAACGGTTTACAATGCAATGGAGCTGATCCAGTTAGCTTTGCTTTAGCCAACGATGCAGTAAAAACAGCAAAGTTTATGGCTAAAAGAAGCAACGTCATTGATCAGGATTTTGTGGCTAAGTTATAAGCTACCAATATGCAGCGAGCTAAACAGCGTGAGCAAAGAATAGTGATTTTATCAGCTCTGCTCACAGTTTATTTTTATCAAACTCACTTCTAACAATTAGCCTCAACACTTTTTCTCAATATTATTTCTGAGTGATAGTATCCATTGCTAGTTTATTCAGACAGGTATCTCTATCTGTTGACATAGAGCGATGACAGAAATGGTTCATGTTGTACCTATGCCATTGACTATCGGCTTAACTCAAAATGATGCTTTCAATAGTTCAGGTTAATATACTCAACTATCCCTAGAGGGCTTGATGGGCTGATGTTGAAGCAGCTTAATAGGTTAAACGGTTCAATCAAGATTTATCAAAATATTGATAAATGAAGGCTTATTCCAATGCTGGATCCATTTTTAAAATGGTACTATTCAGTGTGTAATGTTATCACTCAGAAGCAGGTAGAAAAACCTCAACATTATTGGATGTGATATTGGTTAGTTCGGTCCTAAATGCAATTAGTTCGCTGCTCGCAATGGCAATGGTAAGCTGAATTTTATGTGTATAATCTGGAACAATATCCTCGACATTGTAGCGTTTGAGTAATCTAGATATATTCCCATCATAGGTATGGTCATAGGTTAATTGTAAGATGGTTCGGTTAACCTTAAGCTTCATGGGTAAATCTTTTAGCACCAGCGACACAGCATCAGAATAAGCTCGTTGTAATCCTCCAGTACCCAGTTTAGTGCCACCAAAATAACGGACTATTGCTACCACAATATTACCGTAACCACTATATTCTAGGATCTTTAACATCGGCATGCCTGCTGTTCCGCTGGGCTCACCGTCGTCACTCATTGAACGAATCGTCGTATTGGGAGCACCAGCAATATAAGCCCAACACACATGATTAGCTTGAGGATGTTGTTTACGCAAAGTGCGGATAAAATGATCTGCTTGATGGCGATCGGCAGCAGGCGCAGCAAAGGTCAAAAATTTGCTACGCTTAACTTCTAGCTCAACCTGGCATACTTGAGTGGGCACTTGGTAGTTTTGTGAACTCAAAGAGTTATGCCCACATCACTAAAATAGCGGCCACAGCGATAAGTAATAAACCGATAACTTCATGTTTATGTACTTTGTTTTGTAACCAAAAAGTGGCGAGTAACATGGTCAATAGCACTTCTACTTGGCCTAATGTTTTCACATAAGCAACATGCTGTAATGACACAGCACTAAACCAACAGATAGTGCCAAAACAACTGATAATGCTAGTGGCTAAGGTCATCTTTGCGTTATTTTTTAATGCTACAAAAGTGCTTTTGTGTTTTACCGCGATATAACTGACAAGCAAGGTAGTTTGAATGCATAACACCCATAACAGCACCCACGCTGCATTATGTGGGAATGGGACGTCTAAAAGTTGACTGGCTTGCCTGACAAAAAGCGATGTTAGCGCAAAACAGGTGCCACAAGCCAAACCTATTATCACTGTTTTAAGGCTTAATTGACCTTTTCTACCACCACCTGATAATACAAATATCGCTGTTGCACCAACAAATATACCTACCCAGCCAAATAAACTCAGTTGACTACCAAAGAATAAAGTTCCTAATACTCCGGCCACTAAGGCCTCACTTTTGGCCAGCCCAGCCCCCACAGAAAAATTCTTTTGTTTAAACAAAATAACCATTAATGAAGTGGCTGAGATTTGTAACACAGAAGCTAATAAAACGAGGAATACAAATTTTAGGGAGAACTCAGGGATAGTTTGATGTGAAAAAGTATAAAGTAGGACTAAGTAAGCCAATGCAATGGGTGGCGCAAATAAAAAACGCGCTAAGGTGACACCAGAGGTACTGATATGATCACTTAGTTTACTTTGCAAAGCATTACGAAACGTCTGTAACACCACTGCACCCAGTGTAAAGAAAACCCAATTCACAGAATATCTCTTATCAACCTAAAAGATGATCATACCCCACATAGGTATAAAAGTTTTATCACCTGATCACATAACTAGTATTTTTGACGTCTATCCAACTTAACTTATTACTGAGGTGTTTCATTCGCTGTTTTTGGGTCTCTTTGATTTAAAAAATGTGCAGGCCCGTGTTCGACTAATCCTTTTGCCATTGACCTAGGTTTTTATCAATCGTTTGTGACAGAAAATCAAGGCCAACATTAAAATGAAATCCAAAATTTATGAGTCGACCTATTCTCTACCACTTATTCTGACACCACTAAAAACGCCAATCATTGATAAGTGGTTCTTTTATGCCATCCATAAACCACAATGCGGCAACCAAACCTTTTGTATCGTTGGTTACAGTAATGACTGCTTCGTAGTTAATATCACTCAAAGACGTTCTGAGTAAGCAGCTATTGTAATTAATACTATAACTTCCATCACTATGCTGCTGATAATCACTACACAACGATAAATAGGCTGCCTGGTAATCATCTTCTGAGCGAGAAATCTTTAGATTAAACGAACGTTCACTATTTAATGCAAAACCATTAGGTACCAGTATCTCATGGGTAGTTTGTGCTGCACTTTCTATAATAACCTCAGCTTCCATGGGGTTACTCTCTTGCAAGCTAAATTCAGTTACAACGGGTTGGCTTTGAACCGGAGTAGGTAAAGGGGTGCTTGGCTGACTATCATTTGTCCCTGTAGTCGGTTTTAATGTACTACTTTCTGATCCGCCACCTCCTCCACACCCAGTTAACAAAGTACTCAATAAAACAAAGCTGTATAGTTGGTTCATACATCACCTCTTTAATTAGAAAAAATATTATTTGTGTTGGCATTTTCAGGTACGTACCAGTCGGCATTCACAAGCCCTTCATTGGCAATAAAACTTGAAAATAAGGGATATGCATAAATCACATCCATATACTCCAAGGAATATTGCATTTCAACACCGACATTGATAGCCCACGGCATACCATTCGCACTTACAAAATAACGCCCATTTTGTGGCTCACTTCTATCATCCCTGCGACCAAAGAAATCGGTTCTAAAAGCTTCTGTTGGCGCTTTATCGGGTAAATGTATCTCATACGCTCTTCCCGGTGGCAGACCAAATGCTAAGCTATGATCATATCCATCAGTTGCAAATAAGAACGGGTCGTAAGGGAACTCTGGCATTTGCAGACTGGGAATAGCATTGGTCATTGGTAATGTCATAGAAAAGCCCATTTGAATATCTGTACCACAACCTGGTTCTGTTCGATAATAGTTGCAATTTATACCCGCACTGACGAAGTCCCACACATCATTGGTGACGATGGCTATTGCCTCATTCCGAGCCAATTCGAGGGGAGAGGTATTTTGTGGTATGTCATTAATGGTATAACGAATAGCATCTTCATCAACTGTACTGCGTAAAATACCGGGTAAACGAAATGCAAAACCATTGTGATGTAACGCGCCTACGGCTGCTATCTGCCCTTCTAATTTAATGCGAATAACTTCATCATTGAGCCTATATTCACTGATACGGTAATTCATCACTAAGTCATTAAAATCATAGTCGCCTATGGATGGCCAGTTATCTTCAAAGGCAATGGTTGCCCACTCAGAAGCACTAGGGTAGTAACTTATGCTGACATTAAGCTCTGTGATATCAACTTGGTGATCTTCAACCTCCCCATCACTGAAACTACCCGTTGGCTCTAACCCACCGACGCTACTGAGTCTGAAACGCGCCCATGTGCTACCCGCTTCAGCCCATTCAGGCACGTCATAAGCTAGCGTATTACTACCTTGAATTACAGCTTGGGTATCAGCGATTTTTTCATCGGTTCCAAACACACCATTTCCGTCAAAATCTATCCAAGCATCAACAAAAGCTGGTGTTGATGCGATAAGTTCCAGTAGTGCAGGATTACCGACTTCGAGACCTGTAACAAAAGCCACACCGTCTTCATCATCATTGCCATCTGTTACGTCATCACTGAGAGGAAATTGATAGCTATCAAATTCGGCGTCGACACCAGATCCCATAAAAATCGTATTATTTTCTGTACTATGGCTAGCACCATTATCAGCAGCAAGGCTACTGTATGAGGCGGGTGCATCACCAAAGTCAATCGTAGCTTCAGGAGGTGCGTCAGCTATTGCTTGAGTGATCGACGCGGCCATTCCGTTAGTACAACCTGTCTGTCCGATAACGCTATCTGCACCAAACTCGATGAAATTCGTTGCTGAATAAGCACCGCCACAATCATTAGCTATACCCTCTATTACTGTATTAGCTCCCGTTTGAACGAAACCCTTAGCAAGAATAAATCCAGTGGTTTCGGCACCTGCACCTAACTGTGTATAACCAGCTGCACCCGGTTTGTCGCCCAGTACATTCCAAATTATAGTGCTGTTATCAGTTACGTTTAACAATATAACCTTCGCATCAATAGCAAAACTCAAGTAGTTAGCAATATTAAAAATCCATGTGCCATCCACACCTTTGCCATCAAGTGTGAGGGTTTTCCCACCAGTAATTGTCAGATAATCTATGGTGCTATAGATGCCAGCTTCGAGCGTTTCATTATTCACTCCAAAAGTAATTGAGACGAGCTCAGTTCCTGTTCCCAAGTCTTTCAGTGCCGTTTGCATCGTCGTAATTAACACTTCTTGATTGGTCACTAATAGGGGAGGGGGGGGGACTAACAAAGAATTCGCCGTGAGGATCCCATCAATTTGAACACCAGCACCGATAGTGGTAGTGGTACCAGCATCAACATTGCCATGAAAAATTGAACCCGCACCGACAGTGACTGTGGTTCCAGCTAAAACATCGCCGGTTACCTCAACCAGAGTATCAAAGGTTGCGGTAGTTCCGGCTACAATACTGCCATCGATTATGGCGCTAGCACCAACAGTGGCAGTAGTTCCCGTCTGAATAAAACCATTTACAATAGCAGCTACGCCGAGCGTCACAGTAGATCCTGCTTCGATATAACCAACAACACCTGCATCAGCGCCAAGGGTGGTAGCTGCCCCAGCCTCTACATTACCTGCAAATATTGCATTTGCAGCTAATGTGACTGCAGTGGCACTTTGAACATTACCCCCAACAGTGGTGCGTGCCCCCGCCGTTATATATCCACTGGCATAAAGCGATTGGTTATTTAGGTCTGAATCCGCCAGAGATTGAGCCGCTACTTGTGCGCTAGACATAATACATAGCACCGAGATAAGTAGGAGTGGATTTACACATCTAAAAAATGAATCTTTACGGTTAGGTGGCGAGTTATTAGATAAATAATTTCGACTGTTTCGGTCACAATTATCTTTTAATTTAGGGATGTCAATCTTGGCATTGTTCGGTGCGACGCGTTTCCAACCGCCTTGGCTTCTATCAGTCACATTGCATCGCGTATGGCATGTCATCTGCTGTTGAAACTTTTCTTCGTGATGAGTTAAGCAAGCGCTGGCTAACAACAAGACATCATTGTCACTACTTTTCACTCTATAGTCGTCACAAAGATAAACATTATACTTTTGCATCTTTCTGCCCTCTGTCTTTAGATATATTTCGTACCTATTTAAGAGTAGAGATTGCAAGCAACGTACCAAACTATGGTAATTATAATTAATTGATTATTAAGGATATTTATAAAAGTTTGAGTTTATAGTATTTCTGTTTTGCAAAAGTTTTTCATTTTGCTAATCGATTTCAAGCCATGACTTGGCAGAGAACAAAATTTTGAGTGGGATTAACGAATATTGATTAGGTTTAATAGCTATATTTCAACATTTTCAAAAATGATAAAGTCCAAAGGTATTAAGTCAGCTAAGTGCCTCAGGGATCACCCTCAAAATAAGAGATGAGCGTTTGTAATGTTGTTATATTTGTTACAGAGTGCTGCTTTATCGGTTTGAGAATTTTATAGGCTTATTTATAGGCTCTTAAGCCTATAAATAAGCCTATAAAATGTTTTTTGCTTAACCAAACTAACTTGAAACTGCCTATATTTCCCTTCCTTTTATGCCATTAAGCCGAGTGACAATAGAGTTATTACAGTAGCCCATTGTAATATGACGGTGGTTAAGAAGGCTGTTTATGTAAGCATTTCCACACAATAGATGCCAATAGATGCCAATAGATGCCAAGCGCTGATATTCAAATTTTTCATGAGTAAAAAAGCCTCTATAAATTGATAAACCTTCGTCAAGACTATCAAGGAAGTGATTCTTTGACGTTAGTATGTAATAAACTCACATGTCGGTTATTGGAAAGGTAAAACTGGCGCATAGCCCACAATGGGGCTAATTAAACATTTTTATTCACACTTTAACTCGGTAAATATTCTTTACTCCAACTTTCACTGATGTCACCTGAGAGGATAAGTTTTTGGATCGCCTCTTGCCCATAACCCAGTTCTTGTAAAATAGAGCGTGTTGAACTGCCAAATTTCTCAGTTGGTTGCAGAGCGTTGATTGGGCAAACTGCGGTGCGCACGGCATATGGGTCAAGCTGAGTGACTTCGTGACCACTTGGGTGATCGGGATAGTAAGAAAAGGAATAGCTGCCGTTCTGTGTTCCTGGCGTGTCATCTGCAAGCCGCGTGTGCTCGGCTCGCAGTGCATCAATATTATTACAGACTGCCACACCGATATCGGCCCCCTGCAAGCGCACCACCCATTCATCCGCAGAGAACCACTGAAAAGCTTGGGACAGAAATGCTGCACGACCTTCTTCGGGCACCTCTGCGATTCCCTCTAATCCTTCAACTTTATCCAGTCGGGGCAGGTCGCGTTCATAGGCGCTAAGTAGAACATAGATACCCGATGCCGTGCTGTAGAAACGAGTGAGCGCATCGTAGCCATTAACATCAGGCCCAGTGGGTTCGTCGAATAACCCACGGCCCTGGTAGTCATAACAAAAAGGGATCTGAAGCAGCCCTGAATTAGCAGCAAGAGATGTCCGTCCGCGCCCAATTCTGCCATGGCGATATTTTTGATACAGTGCGGCTGCGACCCCCAGTGCTCCTCCAAAACCACACATTACATCAATTGTGCCAACATGGGCATGTTCTTCGGGGCGGTCCATCGCGCCGCCAAAGCGAAGCATAATGCCAGTGACCGCCTGCACCAAATCATCGTAGCCGATATAATCTGTTCTCACTCCACGTCGAACACCACTATAACAATCCAGCTTACAGAATAGGACGTCAGGGTTGAGCTTACGTAAAGACTCTTCGTCTAAGCCCATACGTTTTATTTGACTATCAGGCGCATTCCAAACGATCACATCCACCGTTTTGATCAAGTCCTCAAGTACTTTTAGGCCATGGCGGCTTTTGGAATCAGCAAGTATTGAACGTTTTCCACGCCCCTGTGACAGGCCGTACATGACCGTGTTCCAACTATCATACATAGGAATGGCAGGGTCGATTTTGACGACCTCTGCTCCAAAACGAGCTAAATAGCTTGCTGAATGTGGTCCAGCGATAACATTGCACATGTCCAGTACCCTTATCCCAGATAGCCAGCCGATATTCGGCGAGTCTTCGTCTCGGTCTGGAATGTCGGTGCGGATCTTTTTGAGTGTAGTAAGCGCCTCACTATATTCGACCCAACGACGTGGTTTGGGGTTTATTGCTTCTTCGCCACTTTCCTCCATCCAGACGACCGGACCTGGTTGGGTCATCTCGCCATAGACGGCATCAACAACATCAACCATTAATCCTGATGTTTCTGCATATTCATCATAGATCCACTCTTGCAGCCATCGCTGTGGCGCAGCAGGAATACCTGCTCGTCCAAACTTCTTTTGCCATTCGTGTGAGGTACGCGATAAAAATACTTCTTTCATCCTTGCGGCTAGCTTATCGGCCCAGTCTTTGGGCATCGGATAAACCCCGAGTGAACAGGGCGAAGCCCAATCTGCAACCGGTTGGTAGGTGTCAGCCTCTTCGGTCAGGCCCTCATCGACCATTTCCTGATATAGCTCTAAGACCTCAAGGCACCTGCGGGCGTGATATTTATGGCTTGGGCAGACAACGTAAAACATCCGGCCGTCTTTACACATGTAGCTGCGAAAGAATGGATCAAGCAGCTCTTGCAACTCATCATAGCTGATATTCATTGGCATGCCCTCAATACGACGGCGATCGATCTCTTGCTCACGTTGGGTAAGATAACGTTCAGGAATATCAACCACTTTGATTGAGTTATAGCAAAGCCCTTCCATCACTGCAGCAGCTAGTGGCACCTCAATCTGGTCGCCAACACCAGTCAGCTGTCGTGATTGCAGGGCTAAAACGACTGAGGAAGCACCGATTTGTGCGGAATAGGCAGAAGCCAGGGGCAGCGGTGAAAACGATGGATTGACGCCCATTAAAACACGGTTAAGCCCCATATCAGTGAAGACACCGGAGGTCGCTGCCACAACACTTTCGAAGGCTCGCCAGTTGCGTCGCACTGGGTCATTCGAAGCAAAGCCGGGTAGCGATAAAGTGATCAATTCGGGCCGTTCAATACGCATCTGGACAAAATCGATGCCTAGATTTTTTAATTTATCAGGTCGAAAGTTTTCAACCAAAATATCGGCTTCAGCGCACAACGCATGAGCACGTTCCAAACCCTCTTGCGACTTGAGATCTATTGAAACAATCAATTTGTTACGATTTAGGATAGCAGTTGCAGGGCTGTCCCACATGTCGCCACCAGGCGGATCGATATGCACAACTGTTGCACCCAAATCGGCCAGCAGCATCGCGACGGCTGGGCCTGCAATGTATTGTCCAAAGTCGACAACTTTCACACCATCAAGAGGAAGTAGTGAGCGAGTAACATTTTTCATAGTTTCTCCAGTATTTTATTGGTTAGATCTTTTATAGCCTTTGCCGCGAGCATAGGCAAACTCATTGCATCAGCATATAACGCTAACAAATTCTTCAGTCACCTCTTTTGCATGCTCTTTCTCAAACTTTGGCCTTGATCGACGTGAGCGCAATTGTATACACGGTGCGTTTCACTCATTAGCCACAAGTGACGGGCACTTTCTTTAAAATAGGCGTTTCACTTTTTTTCTCGAACTTTCTATTAACAATCTCACAATGATGTGCGCTTTTACAAAATAATCATATAAAGCGAACTCGAGCAGGTCATCTAGTTCATGAATCTCTGTATCATTTTCTAATGAGACAGCTGGAAATTTTGAGTTCTGGTGAGAGTCATGGTTGGCGAAACGTAACCAACTGAGAAGTACATATACGTCGTAAACCACATAACAACGCATTTTTAAGGTTACACCCTGCCAATTAACCTAAATAGGCTTAAAGCGATTTTCGAGTTTATCGATACTTAAAATGTTGGCAAAAAATGAATCAGGCTAGATATGTGGACGCTCCAATGATGTCAAGTTACTACTTGCCCATTCGTGCTGATTTTCAGCATGAACACCATTTTTAAGCCTGTATTACCACTTGTCCGTTGTGTTGAAGGATATCTAAAAATGACCCTCATTTTCAAACTTGGGCTCCCATATATTCAGGCCTCTAATGAAGTCCGTACCGAGTAATGCGTACCACGTACCTTATCGCCTTTAAAATACATCCACACGGATTATTATCCTTGTCTGTCCGGTGACTGGGTCATGCCACTTAAGAGTGCTGCGTGACCACAAGGAAACACCACCCCAAACTCACTCAATAAGCCTCTAGATTGATTGCCTAGTGCACTCTTACTTTTGATTAAGCGTTCGCGAATGCGGTGCAGGCAATTAACGTCTTGCTGATGCTCAGTTTTAATCAGCACAAAGCGAATATGAGGATGTTGGCTGACTTCTGTTATTGCAAACGCATCGTTATGGTCATTGTTGTTACCTCGCACAAAGGGTGTGACATGTTGGGCAGGGATACGCTTGATATCATGGCCTAATTTCGCTATTTCTCGCCCCAGCAATGAGATGAGTAACAGGCCTCTATCATCACTACTGTTGGTAATTGATGACGTATAAAATATAGTAACTCATTACGCTTTAACCTCTTATTAAACTGCAGCTTTATATGCTCATTCCCCCCGCATACTTGAAATACATTCTTTTTTAAATCGATCGTAATTATTTAAGTTTCATCTTGGACGTTCCCCATGTAAATAGTCTTGTTGGAAATACTATTTTGGCGTATTGACGCTGTATTAGGGATCGTCTATCTCATCAGCCATGTTAACGAGCAGCTAAAAAAATTATTTTACTTTTATTACAATGGGTGTCTTATTAATTCATGCCAGTAGGTTCAGTGCCGATGAAATCAAAAACATCGATTTCTTAGTTACCATCTTTGGTGGCACCGCCACTGCCTTTCCGCATTTAAAGTTTTAGCACAAAAAGGCTTATTTTAGGGGCAAACGACAGGGAAGTCGTTTGAGTGGAAGTTGGATGGACTCATTTGGAACGACCCTAAAATAAGTCTTTTTGTGCGGTTAAAAACTTTGGTAGCGAGCGGCGTTTTCTGGATACTCTTTTTCGCTGTTGTAAAAGAGTATCTGGCTTGAAAGGATTCAAGACAAAAACCTTCATGGATGAAGGCGCGAAGCGTGCTTTTTAACTTTTACTTAGGGCTAAAACATGCGCTATCGCTTACCGCCATCCATGGCGTTTTTCACACAGCATCCACGCTGTACGACTTACTTTTTACCTACAGCAGTAAAAAGTAAGCAAAAAGCGCCGCTCGATGGCAATGCTCTTCATCCAATTATTAGGCAAATTTAGCAGGTCGTTTGCACTTGCTCCCGGCAATGGCAAACTCAATTTGCATCCTTGCAAATTGCCCTACTAAATTCATCTAATAATTGGCGAGCTTTGAGTCGAGGGAAAGTCAAAAGCATCGGCTTTGCCTATAATTATAAAATTTTATTCTGACCCTAATTACTTTCATAACTGTTGCGAACTAGTTTGTTCAGCGTATTGGTAAAGCGCAAGTTTTTCCATTAGAGGATCAATACCAGATACCCATATCCAAAGGATCGATGCCACAACCAGCATAGTGATCGCTAGTCCATCTTTTCTTTTAAGGACAAACGCCTTAAAACATCCTTCTTCAGGACTCATAGAAAGAGCATTTCGCATCATCAGAGAGGTACCCGCTATTGCGGTTGGGAAAACCAGAAACCACGCATAGTTTACACCACCATTAAAGGTTAAATACCCAGTAACTCCAAACCATGTTCCGGCTGTAGCCATAAAAAATATTGGAAGGCCTGAAATAAAGAACCTACTTACAGGTGTTAGCCAAGGAAGCAACTTAATAATTTTCTCATGAATGTCATCGTCAATTTTCAGCAATTGAAGTCTTAAGCTGAAAAACAAAAACATTGGAATGGCTAGTTCCAGAGTTTTATTCAGCCACCATTTCTCTACGGATAAAATATTTTGCAATTGCTCTGGAAACATTCTGTAAGTCGAAAAAATATCAAACTGAATACCGAAGTCAGATAATAAGTACCCACCAATACTTGTGCCAAATAATATCAATATACTAATTACATAGAACTTAGCTGATCTAAACGCAGATAGCACTTGGATTAAACTACGTTTGGATTTTTCTGGAGAATTCATTTTTACCTCAAAATAATTAAGGAGCACTCTACAGGCAGCTCTATTAAAAGATATGGCTCAACGAGATCCATTTACGTCGAACCATTTAGCTTCTATATACGTTTGAAAAAATCTTTCACTTTTGAATAAGCCAGAGTACAGAGGTTATCTCTTTCTGGTTCTTTGAAGTGAGCTGCTTTACGCGCTGCATCAATTGATTTGCCAGCAATGATTTGCTCTTTTTTCCAAGAAGCGCACCACTTAGCCTCATCATTACGAATGTAATAATGCGATTGGCATTTGAAACTCCAGTTGCCTATGGAAGGGTGCAGTGAAACTGTTGCACCGTCAAAAATTAACTTCCAGTCTGTAGGTGTTAATGGTGTAACAACTTCCTCGCCACAACCGCAGCAACATTTATGAACCGCAGTACCATACTCAACAGAGACGTAAAGCATTCCTTGCTGAACATCTTCTGGTATGAACTCAACAAATTTATGCTGCATCATCATTTTCATCACCGAGCAACATATTTACATCCAGCGTATAGGTAGTGTTGTGTTCGTGGATATGGTCATGGTAGAAACCAGACCATTTTTTCCATTTGATCACAGCATGAGATGCATTAAATGCATTGAGCTCCGCTATCTGTATATTTGAAGAGTAATCGTCATTTACACCATCATCCATCGAAACTAGCTTTTCAAGATGATCTGCTTTATCAGATGTACAAAAAGTTGTTCGCAAAATACCGTTCAGTTTGTCATCGACTAATTGAATACCTTAATATCGGGGTCAGAGTCAAATTAAAGTCGTAACGTATTGATTTTAATTGATAAGATGTAAATTTCTTACATTTATATCTGCGGGACAGGTTCGTTGAAAAATGAATGTTAGACCTGCAAGGTCAAAGTAGAGGCT
>Ga0307488_10000233_pt1 | contig 43314 bp, 37 predicted proteins | sample SB02metaG_FD_202248 | JGI IMG/M metagenome (GOLD analysis project Ga0307488, IMG submission 202248) | Sea-ice brine microbial communities from Beaufort Sea near Barrow, Alaska, United States - SB 0.2 | ecosystem: Environmental > Aquatic > Marine > Coastal | place: USA: Alaska | collected... | reverse complement strand
ATCATTTGCAAACTCAATCGAACCTTTGTTAAGAATCTTAACTCCAGGCTGTAAAAAGAATGGTACACTCTCTAACATAGTGACAAGACGTGCAATCATCTCTCTTGAAATTGCACCTTTGTTAGCAAGAATTGCAACAGTAACTTCGGGATGGAATAATAAAAACCATAGTAGATACGCACAAGAAGTAATCGACTTACCACTCTGACGTGATGCGAGAACCACACTAAAGCGAGAATCGTTATAGTGATTAATTAACTTGTCTTGATACCCACGAAGTTTAAAGGGTACCATACCTTCGTCAAGTGAAATAATTTGTGTATAGGTTTCAATAAAATGACAAGGGTCTTTAGAACATTTTAGATATTCATCTAGTTCCTTTTTTGCATACTGAGTTTCAATTCCAGCTCTCTTGATAAGATTATTACCAAGATATCCTTCATTTCTATTAACCGTCATCTTTCTTACTTTCTTTCTTTAGAAACTTTTGTAATTCTGAAGTAGACCCGACATATAGGTGATTGTGTTGTGTTTTCACAGCTCCCCCATTTTCATCTTCTAACCTTTTTAATTTAGTTTGAATATCTAACAATTTCTCTGCAGTCTCGCCTACAGTCTTAATTAACTGACCTGCAACTTCGTATGCACGAGGGTTCTCCGTCTCCTTACAAACGTCTAGAATGCCTTCTATGGCATCCTGTCCACGTTCCACAAGACCATAGAGATTTTCTCTAGTGTACTTATAGTCGGTCTGAATATTCTCTGACTGGGGTGGTCTTTTGATTACTTGAGTTGCTTCTTTCTTTATTTCGGAAGAAATGTCAAGAACATCATTTAATTTTGAATCTATATCTTTTGCCATAATTAACTTGCATCGGTCACTTTATCTTCTGTAAATGTTGAAGGAGCGCCATCATCATAAAAAGTCACGGTTTCTGCAACAACGAACGTATCGCCTGGGTCTACTGAACCTACAAACTTCAGATTGGTTGTTGCGTCTAGTATTACTGCAGATGAAACTACCATTGATAATTTATCACTTGCAATTGATGAAACTGTTGGATTTGTTGCTAAATTTGTTCCAAATACTTCATCGCCCACACTTATACTATTATTTATTGCAGTTGCAAAAGGTATTGTTGTGGAACTAGATACTGCAGTAGATGTTGTTTCTGCAAATGCAGGTTCATAGTGTTTAACCTCTTTAATCAATCCACTACTATCTATTTGACTTGTTGTAAATAGACCACTTGCAGTATTAATATAATCTCTTTCAATAACATTTTTAATAACCTTACCACTGTAAACAGGCCCGAAGTAGTTTAATTTCATTGTAAAGGATAGGGAATATTCTATAACTCTTCTTTCTGTAAAATCACCCTCATAGGTGTCCTCCATACTAACAGAATTTAGTATGACTGGTACATCTCTATAGTCCGTCATAGAATCAATCATTTTCATTGTTACTGTATATTCGGGTTGAAAATATGGTAGTATTTGTTCTACGATTTGTAATGCATCTGACATATTTTTTGCCAGAACACTCAGATTGAATCCTATATTCCAAGGTGCAGGTTGGTATTGATAAGACCTTTTAGTTGAATCAGCGGTGTCTAGCGTAGTCTTCTGATGTCTTATAAGTTTGTTCTGTTGTCTTGTTGAATCATATTCTAAACTCGATACTTCAAATGCAATACGAGGCAATGATATTGCAGTTCTATTATTATCATTTAGATTTGGTTCTTCAGCAAGTCTCTGTAAAAATTTCTGTTTAGGCCCATATGATATAGGAACTTTCTGTTGTGCTAATATAGTTCCATCTTCCTTTATCTTTTTAATTGTTATATTATTGAACAAAGTGCCAAATATAGATACTGCACGTTTTGTGGTTTCATTATAAAAATGTGTTCCAAACATTATGTAACCTCACCAAATGGATTTGTCTCCGAGAAGTCTAGATAGTTATCTGCTTTATCTTCAAAGTCTTTGTTTTGTGCGTTTCCATCATTACCGAATGTTAATACATCCTCGATAGATGAAATTGTGTACGATGCACCTGAAGTAACACCAACTATAACATCATTATCTGCAAGTGTTATTGTGTTATCTTTAATGGACAACACATGATTTTGTGGAGACCATTGAACAACTTCTCCAACAACAACTCCACCTTTAGTGACATTCTCATTGACACTATAAGTACCACTTCCTGAATTAAACATTGTCATTTTTATTTGATATGCTTGGTCTAGTTCTACTAAGTCTGCGTTTGTTCCAGTATCAAAATCTTCTCCACTATATTCAAACAATTCACATTGTAATTTGAATACGAATAGTTTACCCACTTGATAGAATGGATTCTCATGTTCTACGAATTTAATTTCAAATAAAGAGCCACTTAACGGAAAGTGTATTAAATCACCTTCGTTGGGTCTTAGTGATGTTGCAAGATTTGAGTCTAATGATATGAATCTTTCCCAACTTCTTAAAGATATTATAAAAGTTGCAGTATCCCTAACCGAGACACCAAACTTACTAAAGAGGTCACCCTCTCCTTCAAATCCATCAGTATTTTCTATGTACATTTCTACAGAATATGCATCACCGAATGTTGATTGCACGTCTTCACCAAGAATAGAGTCTTCCTCTATAATTTCTCTTGGTAGGTAAAATGTTTCATGTCCATACATTCTCAATGATTCAACAACTAAATCTTCATAAAGATGTTGTTCAGTTGAAACTGCATGGTTAAAAAATACGTTTGTAGGCATAATTTATCCCATTAAATCCATGACTGGCATTTCAAAGTTCAGTCTTGACTCTTCTTCTAATCTTAATATCTCTTCTTGTGCTTCTGTTTTTATTTGTTGTGCATCAAGTGTCACACCACCTGGCAGTGCAATTCCCTGAAATTTAGATAGGTTTTCACCCCATTGATATTTAACCAATGCAGTTGAATATTTCTTCAACCACATATCATTATAGATATCTGTAAAGTCTGTAGGGTCTATCTTTCTGTAGCATTCAATAATTATATACTCACCTGCAGTCAACTTTGCAGTGGTATAATCAATGTATAATCTATTTTGGTGTGCGTTGTATCTTATTGGTATCTGACCAACTAACATATCATTTAATAGTTTAAGATGTTGTTGTACTTGTGAATAGTAAAGAACACTTGTAGATGTTAAATCCCACAAGTCATTAAGTCTTAACTGATACTGAATATCAAACATACTTGAAGTTTGACCCGAGTTGAATGGAAATATTTGTAATACACTTAATACATGTTCGGGTAGTGTTATATAACTTCTACTCTCTCCATAGGACTGGCCTGCAATTGCTTGTGTTCCACTGGTAGAACCAGTAAGTGTGTCATTTGTCTTAAATGAATCAATTTCTGCTTGAGTGATTTGGTGTTTTAAATAAGTTTTGATAGAACCATTGTAATGATATTCATGAAAGTACTGTAGTGCTTCATCAATTCTATCATCTAATTGGTCATCATCAACATTAATCTCCAACACTGGAGCTCCAAGTTTCCTTTTTATATATTCTTTTAAGGTACTTTTTGATGTTGGTTCTGCCATAGTAATCCTGTAGTAAATTTGCGTCTACTACTATTTATATGAATTTAGAACCTATTCTTGGAAGTATGTTTTAGATTGTAGACGGTCTATCTTTTCGTCAATTCTTGTCATGGTAGACATTATTCTTTCAAAGTCTATCTCTATCTGTTCTCTAGTTACATATTCTTTGGCTAACTCTTCTCTTGTTTTGTTAACAAGTATGTCCAGTCTTTTTTGTTCTGATAATAGACTTCTAATTAAAAAACCTAGTGGTGCTAACACGAATGTTATCATAAGATTCCATAAAAGTCCAGTGTCTACTACTATTTCCATATAGGTATTTAGAATAGTTAGTCGGTTGTAAGAGCCCCATTTGGAGATACATTATAAACAAATTCATCAGGATTGTAATTATTTATATTACCAGTATGTCCTTCGGGTTTTGTGTATTTCATTTCCATGTTGAATGATACTGAATATCTTTCTTTATCAGTTGGATTTGGTTCTACCATGTGCATGAGACCACTTGGGAACAGAATTAGTTTACCACCCCTAGGTTCATATCCTTTGCTGGTAGGAGTCCTTTGTGAATTGGGAAAATCTGAAACAACTTTAGGATGTGTATCAATCATTTCTATATGACCTTCGTCACCATCTGCTTTTATATAAAACACACCACTATACCAACAACCATTATGTAAGTGTGGTTTGTTCCATGCAAGTTTATCATTTATGTTTGCCCAACAGTTGCCTATTTGCATTTGTGCTGTATTACGGTCTAAACCATGAAATGGCCATATCTCATCATAAAACATAGTTTGTATTCTATTCATTAGTTTTTGAAATGCAGGATTTGATTCACAACCGTCATGTGATTGCCAACCAGTGTATGCATTAGATAGTCTTCTACCTTCGGGGTCTTTCCTTCTCATACCATCCATTGTATCTACAAGAAGGTTTAAATAATTTTGGTCAATACCACGAGTCTCGTCTAAACTTGGGTCTAACAAATCCTTCTCAAATACGAAGGTTGGGAATAATAATCTAACTGCCATTATACATCTAACTCCAATTGTATTTCTTTTTTACCTTCATCTTCTGCTTTATGCATAGGACATTCGGGTGGTGGTGTTTCTTCTTTATAGAATCTACCTTTTGGTTTCCAAAATTTACCTCTTCTATACCCACCAAATCCTGAAATACTTTCGTCTTCAAAATTACTTATTTGAGACCATTCTTGCATAGACTTATTTGTAGGTTTATCTTCAAATTCAGAAGTCTTAGTTGCACGATTCTTTATCCAAGATTCGTGGTCATTAACAATATATGATGCATTCCAAGTCTCTCTTTTATATGGTATAATTTGACAAAGAGGTGTACCCTTTGGTATTACAAACGAATGGTCTACTTTAGGGTAAAATATAATTTGTGCATTATCCATTCCTACATTAAATGTATCGGTGTCTATTACACCTTGCCATGTTGCAAAGTAATCGTTTTGAAATAAAAATGGGTCTAGATAAAAACAGGAATAGCCTGGAGGAGTTTTAATGTTCCACGGGTTTCTCATTTTAAATGCATCTTTAACTGGTTTACCACTACCCAAGTATTCAAATGCATCTAGTGTTTGTGTTATTGGATGACTTGAAGAGTTATAAGCACTATTATGTGGGTCATGAGTTGCAGTAGTAGAACTTCCTGAATCATGTTTACTTACCCCATTTATAACTTCAATGTCTCGATTTGCAAGTAAATACCAACCACTCTTTAACCAGTCATCCATTGCAGGACATGAACGAATAGTTTGTTGTACCACTCCTCTGACTATTTCACCAACTTTAGCTTTCTTCCACCAATCAGGCTGAATAGAACTTGCAAGGACTGGTTTAAAGTCTCTTAGTGTTTCTTTATTATATGTGTGAAATTCTATCGTTGGCATGAAAAAACTCTTCTTCCTCTACTAATCTTACTTCATCGCCTCTCAAAACAAGAGACCGTCTATCTATATATCGTGCTGAAGGAGACGGTGCATCAGCACCATGTGGTATCCTTCCATCAAAAATTATTAATCTGTTTGGTTTAAACTCAACCTCTGCAATTTGGTGATTGTCTATATGTTCCTGTCTACCGTCTAAACCTTGTTGCATTTCATTATACAATCTTAATGTTCCACCCCAGTCTTTGTTCCAAAACTTATTAGTGTAATATAAGAATGAAAGATTCCAAGAGTCCTCATCTTGACAATCTGCATGAGTAGTTCCTTGTAATCCTTGTGTTTGAGAGTTCAATCCCATATACTGAAACCTTACCCATTTAAACCCAAACTCTGTTTGTAGTCTTCTATTAAGATAATAAGGAAACATTGTATGGAGACTATTCATATCCTTTTCGGGCTTCATATCATCTCTGTAATATGTTGCACCCCAAAAACTATGATGTGGTAAACCTGTTGGACTTCCACTACTTACTTGATTTGTTTTAGACCATATATTTTCTCTTACAATTTGGTCGTCAAAGTGATGATGTAATTCGGGACATAGATAATCATCTATGACATATACATCTTTAAGTGGTAAATCCTTAATTTTAAAAGGTTCGTCTATGTGGACGACTTTTATGTCATCATACATGACTTATCTTTCGTGGTCGGGCAATAGACTTGCTATAGGAAGTTGATTGATATAATCTTCTATAGGTTTTAGATGGTCTTCTCGAGTTGCAAATATTTCATTTACTAACTGGTCATATATGACATATTGGGAATCAGTAAATTCCATTACTCTTCTTGCATTAGACCTATATGGGTGATTAGACCCCTCTCTACCTGCAAAAGTAACCTCTGTTAAATCTTCAAACCCATAGTTTCCCATAAAATCATCTAGGTTACCTTTAAGTTGATTCATTAAGTCTGATACATATTGATTGTTTAATGTAACTCCTATAGGAGGTTCGGAATTTGAAATATAGTTTTCTATAATTTCCTTTTCAGCTCCAGTAATAGGCCTTTGTACTTGGTCGTCAAAACACTTACTTTCTTCCCATTTTTCTATTACTACTTCAATATCATCATATATCAATACATCAAAATCAAACCCAAGTTCAGGTTGGTCTGTATTTTCAAATTCATATTGTAAACCATTTGGTTTTCTGATTATTAGTTTTTGGTCTTCTGTGTAAATTAGTGCGTTCATACTGTTATTATACCTCAATTATGTTTAAATTACAATAGATTTTTTTATTTTATTATAATCTTCTAAGTTATTTATGTGACTAGAATCCATGTCATTTATCCACGGGCCTCCTCTAGTATAGTGAATTCCACTATAGTCCCACTTCACATTAGGGTCGTCATACCCCTCAACAAATATATATTTTTCGGGTATAGGACTAATCTTATCAGTCCATTCAAATTGATGTAACTGAGAACCAGTCCAACTGTTTACCACTTCGGGTGTTAGTTTTTTACAATCTTCATGTCCATTATTAAAGAACATCATTGAAGACCACAACTTACATGGATAATCAATGTTTACTTCACCATCAAATTTAGTTTCATCATGTTTGATTTGTGGATATTTAATACATGCAACTGCGTCATCTGTATTCAAATAGTAAAACATAGGTAGTAATGATTTATTGAAAATGAAATCATCATCTATAAACAAACTGAAACCTTCATAGTTTTCCAAGTAAGGAATTAAGAATCTACTGTAAGTAAACCATGTAGATTGATTCTCATATGGTCTTTTGTATTCGGGTATCTTGGATACATCTAAAAATTTAATTTCGGGAACAAACTTATTATAGTTTACAAGTCTTCCCCCACCAATAGATTTTTGTATTCCCTTTAAAATAGATTCTTTACATACATGTTCTAATCCATTATGTCTACTATCATACCCAATGTAAATATTAAGGGGTTTTCCTTTTGCAAGTTTAGTGACCTTTTCACTATGCTCCCATACATATTTCCTAAAATCAACATTACTAAAATCTGCTTGAAACTCTATAGTTCCCATTGTCCATATTGCAGAAAGACCTTTGTATTTTGGTTTTCTAACCCCATTACAAACTTTGTCTTGCCAATACTCTAAGCATTGCTTGACTGTTATTGGATTTGTTGGTATAATATCATGTGAATCCCATAATAATAATTCATGAGTCGGGTCTTCCATTTCCTCAAAACAACCTGAACGAACAGAGCCTGGGTGAATCATTAATTGTATTCTGTCACCACACATTTGTGTAAGACCTTGTATGGGCGCCCACAATCCTTCTTCTTGTATACTTTGAGTTAACCAATGTGCTTTTGCACTATGATAATACATTGAGTTTAGTGCAATTGGAAAATCTTCTGCTTGAAAATCTCCGTTTTCTAGTTCTTCTCCTGCATAGTCTCCAATGTAAACTTCTTTATCAGTTATAGGTTCTGATACTGCAAATTTTGTAGAAGGAGCGCCATGTTCATTAATAGAACCTGATGTGTAAATTTCGGGTAGGAATTTATGATATGAGTTTGCTTGAAATCTAAGACCTTGCCAACCGATTAGTTTTCCATCCCTTCTTAGTTGTTCTAAATCAGACCACTTACATATTTTAAGTGGAGGCATGTTTTCAAACATGTATTCAAGAATCTTAAAAAATTCAGATTCTTCGTCTATGTTAGATAAGTCGTTTATTGCACCTAAATGCCATTGGTCTATTTCCCTTCTAGACCTATGGTCTAAATCTTTGAATGACTCGGGGAATGTTAAAAGTTCTTTTGTTTGCTCTAAAGTTTTTAATTTGTCCATAATATAATATATCCTCTCACACTTATTTAGTGTTTAAGAGGATATAGGTGTTCCTGGCCAGTTTTGTTGTAATGCACCATCCCAACGGATAACAGGGGTTCTACCTTGTCTAGCATATGTTCCAGGCTGTCTGTTTTGATATGTAGTAGGAGTTTGTCCTTGTCTAGCATATGTTGCAGGTTGTCTGTTTTGATATGTAGTAGGAGTTTGTCCTTGTCTAGCATATGTTGCAGGTTGTCTGTTACTATAAGTGAACGGTGTTCTACCTGTTCTTTGATATGTACCAGGCTGTCTGTTCTGATAAGTGAACGGAGTTTGTGAATTTCTAATATTAGGTTCTTGTGCATTAACAGGGTTTTGATATGTACTAGGTTGCCTGTTACTATAAGTGAACGGTGTTCTACCTTGTCTTGCATAAGTAAATGGACTTCTATGATTATAGGTAAACGGTGTTTGTCCTTGTCTTGCATAGGTAAATGGACTTCTATGATTATATGTAAATGGTGTTCTACCCTGTCTTGCATAGGTAAATGGTGTTTGACTATTCCTTATATTAGGTTGTTGTGCATTAACAGGGTTTCTATATGTAAATGGTTGTCTGTTACTATAAGTAAACGGTAACTGATATCCAACAGGGTTTCTGTATGTAAATGGTTGTCTGTTATTATAAGTAAACGGTAACTGATATCCAACAGGGTTTCTGTATGTAAATGGAGACCTATGTTGATACGTACTAGGTTGTCTAGCATTAGCAATATATGGAACCCTATATGTAAATGGGTTTCTGTAAGTGAAAGGTTGTCTTGCATTAGCAATATAAGGTACCCTATATGTAAAAGGATTCCTATAGATTACAGGTTGTCTTGCATTGGCAATATACGGAACCCTATAGGTAAAGGGATTCCTATAGATTACAGGTTGTCTAGCATTTCCTATATTTGGTTGTTGGGTATTTCCTATTGCCATTTGTTTATTATCCTATTATACCGCTGTTAACTGTGGACAAGCATCTAATAAAGTCCAAACTTCATTTCCATCTTCTACTACTGGTAATGAATATGACATAATAATTGCTTCATTGATTAAACCTGATTCCTGTTGTTCAAAGTGTTCTGTTGCAGTTGAAGTATCAACATTTCCACCTACAGTGTAATTCGTAAGTGGCATCATCATACCAACAGTATAATCTATACCATTACATGTGACTGTTGGAAGTGGACTTCTTATATAGTATTCTCTTCCTTCTATTGTTTGTGTTATTAATGACATATATCTTTCCTCTAATTAAAATAACGCTATTGAACCAGCTTGACCATTGGCCAAACAATAAGTAAGGAATGTTGGAGATGGTATAGTCATCTGAAAACTCGTTGATGATGGTACTGGTGTTGGTGAAATGGATGATAATGAACCTACTGGTATATTTGTAGTTCCAGCAGGTGTCACTACTTGTATATATGAAAACTCCGACCCAAGATATGCACTTGTTGGTGTTTTATTAAACCATGAAAATTGTAAAGTGCCAGTACCATTAGTTACTGGAATCTTCTGAAAACACCATTTATGTTGTATATACGGACTACTATCAGCCAAAGAAGACCATGGACTTGAACCGAAACCACTAGCAACTTGGGCAGGCCCACCGCCTGTAGTCCTAAACCCTGAATAAAAGTATGCATAGTTTGATAAATTACCACCTGTTACTGGATACGGGCCCCAAATTGCAGGGTCGGGATAAGTGTATGTGGTCGGACTTCTGAAACTATATGTAAATGGACTCTGTTTACTACTAGGACTCTGAGCATTCGCAGGGTATCTAGCATTGTATGTAAATGGACTCTGTTTACTACTAGGTGACTGAGCATTTGCAGGATACCTATTGTTATATGTAAATGGTGTTTGTCCATTAGAAGGTGACTGAGCATTCGCAGGATATCTAGCGTTATATGTAAATGGTGTTTGTCTATTCTTAATAGTAGGTTGTTGTGCAGAAACAGGGTTTCTATATCCTCTTGGACTTCTAGCATTTGCAATATAAGGTGTTTGACCATTTACAGGGTTTCTATATCCTCTTGGACTTCTAGCATTTGCAATATAAGGTGTTTGACCATTTACAGGGTTTCTGTATGTAAATGGAGACCTATGTTGGTATGTGTTCGGTTGTCTAGCATTAGCAATATAAGGATATGTCTGTTGTGCTGACCTTATGTTAGGTTCTTGTGCAGATGCAATATAAGGATACGGTTGTTGTGCTGACCTTATGTTAGGTTCTTGTGCAGATGCAATATACGGATATGCCTGTTGTGCAGCTGCAATGTATGGAGTTTGTGCATTTACTGGGTTTCTATATGTAAATGGAGACCTATGTTGATACGTAGCAGGTTGTCTTGCATTCGCAATATACGGAGTCTGACTATTTGCAATATACGGATAAGGTTGCTGTGCGTCTGCGATATATGGGGTCTGACTATTAGCAATATACGGATAAGGATTTTGTCTAGAAGCAATATATGGGGTCTGACTATTTGCAATGTATGGATAAGGATTTTGTCTATTAGCAATATATGGAGTCTGACTATTTGCAATGTATGGGTATGGTTGTTGAACAGATTGTTGACCCGATGCATTATTCCACCCTGTAGGTGTCTTTACATATATTTGGTCAACAGCCTTCCATGTTGTAGAACCCGATTTAACCCAACCACCCTGAGTTGAACTCCAACCCGAAGGTGTTTTTACCTTTTGTGACCCTGTTGCCATATTCTATATTACCTTTTAAAGTTACTATTTATACTCTTAAATTAAGAGTATAAAACCCATAAATCACCAACTGCACCATCACCACTTGTAGGAGATGAAGTTGATTGATATATGTTTCTCACATATCCACCTGAGTTCGATGTATTACTCGTTGTTATTGTACCGAGTGTCGCATTAGAACCACTCTCATATTTAGTGTTTAATGCAGTCTGTAATCCGTCAACGTTTGCAATTGTGTGATTATGTGAATCATCTGCAACTGCAGCTGTAATTGTAATGTCTGAAGTACCATTAAATGAAGCAGAACCTGAAAGGTCTCCACCCAAACTGATTGTTCTTGCACTCGTTAATTGAGCAGCACTAGATGCAGTAGAAGCGTTTCCTGTCAATGAACCTTCAAAAGAAGTTGCCTTAACATTATATGAACCAAATGTCCATTCATCTTCTGACTCATCCCATAATAGAGATACGTTAGCAGAAGTTCCTCTTTCTACTTCAAGACCAGCGTCTTCAGTAGGTGTTCCAGTCACATCATTGTTAACAACAACAATATTATCAGAAACATTAAGCGTTGCAGTGTTAACAGTAGTTGTTGTGCCGTTAACTGTCAAGTTGCCAGAAAGTGTTAAGTCAGCAAATGTAACATTACTTGATGTTGCAACTGCCTGTCCGATGGATATTGCACCACCACTGAATCCAACACCAGTACCTGCACTTAAATGAGCACGGGTCTCTGATGCACTAGGGCCTGTGTATGTGATTACACCACTAGTTGAATTATATGCAAGTGAACCATCTCCACCTGCGTCTGTGACTGATACTTTACCTCTTACTTGTGCATCTGTAATACCAGCATATGTAATTACACCAGTTGAGTTGTTGTATGATATTGCACCATCACCAGCAGTGTCTGATACTGATATAGCACCTCTTGCATCTGTATCTGTATAAGTTGTGACTGAGAATGCACCTGTTGAACTGTTGTATGATAAATCACCACCAGCAGAGAATAAACCTCTAACATCACCATCTGATAAACCAGCAAGTGTAAGTGTTCCAGCAGTATCGTCATATGTAGAAGTGATGTTTGTTCCACCAACTACTAATCCGTTTACGATATCTTCTATTTCTTCTTGTGTTTTACCTGAAGAATTAATTGTGTATGTACCATTTGCATCATCATATGTTGTTGTGATATTTGTACCAGCAACCAATAATGCATTAACTCTGTCATCGACTCTTTCGTTTGTAAAGAATAGATTTCCATTTTCTGAAAGGTCTCCAGTGTCTAGTGTGACTGCACTACCTAAGGCAGTTGCACTTCCGTTAACTGTGATTGAACTGTTAGCAAGTTTTGCATTTGATATTGAACCAGCCAACATAGCGTCTGTAATACCAAGTGCTTTTACTTGTAATGTGTCTGAACTTGTTTCGATTGAACTATCATCAACATTTACTGCAAGTGATAATGCACCTGTAGTTCCACCACCTGATAAACCATCTCCAGCAGTGACACTTTCGATATCACCTGCATCATTAGTGAATGAGATTACACCAGTTGTAGAGTTATATGACAAATCTCCACTTGCACTAATTGATGCTCTTGCTCTTGCAGTTGTATGGTATTCATTCGTTGAACCTTCTGAAAGGTCATCTGTATCAAATGCAGACATATTAACTGCGATGTCATCTGCGTTTACAGTAATACCAGTTCCAGCACCGATGTTTAATGTTGCAGCTCCACTTGTTGCACCACCAGTTAAACCCGAACCAGCAACTACTGATTCGATGTCACCTGCATCGTTTGTGAAACTGAATACACCAGTTGATGAGTTATAAGATAAATCACCAGTTGCCGATAAAGCACCTCTTGCTCTTGCATCTGTAAAATAAAGATTGCTTGAACCTTCTGTGATTTCATCTGTGTTATCTTTTGTTAAGATACTTGCATCAACATATGCTTTAATTGATTGTTGTGTTGCAGCGTGAGTTGCACTATTTGAAGACATATCGTCTTCATCTTTGAAATCGATTGCGATGTCATCTGCGTTTACAGTAATACCTGTTCCAGCACCAATATTAAGTGTTGCATCACCCGAACTTGCAGTACCAGTTAAACCAGCACCAGCATTAACTCCAGTTATATCACCTTGTTGTCCGTTGATTGTAAGTGTTCCAGCACCATCGTCATATGCTAATGATACACCTGTACCTGCGACAAGTAAACTACTTACTCTATCGTCTATAGATTCTGTTATTGAAGAACCGACTAATGCACCTGATGAGTTGATTACCTCAACACCAGCAACTGATAAACCATTCTTAATATTGAAATTCTTTTCTCCAGCCATTATAATGTTCCTCCGTCAATCTGAACATTCGCCAGAGTTTTAGATGTAGATGCATCTGATAAATGCGTGTCTACTAATGAGTTTGCGTAGTACTTAGCGGAACCTTCTGCAAGATTATCAGTAGTTAAATCTGATATTGCAGCTGCAACGATTTTACCCGATGAATTTATAACTTCAGTGGTTCCAACACTGACTCCGTATTCTACTACAAATTTGTTTTGTGTTGCCATTTTTTGGTGTCCTATCGTAAATGGTTAATGAATTATATACTTTTATTTAGTAAAACCAGTTCCTTGTAAAGTGTGGTATTACCTTATACTTTTAATAAATTTCGACTTATTTTAAATGCCGTAGAAGAAGATGATGCAGGAGTGACTCTTAGTCTAACATTTCCTGAATTAGTATCAACAGATAGACTAAACAATGAAGTGTTTGTATAAATATCACCAAATTGAGAAAAATAAGCATTAGTAGAATTATGTATTACCATAACTTCTGTTGCATGGTAGTTAGTTCCTTGTGATGCTTGTATGTGATACTTTGCACTTCTATAACTCAATAGAGGAAATGTATCTAAATCTACTTCAGTAGTTGCAGTTGTAGTTAGGTTTTGGTCTGCGTCCATTCTCAAATTACTTAGAGAAAGTGGGCCAACTGCAGTTAACTGACCTGTTGCTTCTATATCACCAGCTTTAAAGTCTGCATATGCATAACCCGTTCCACTGATGTTGACTGTATTTCCTGGCTCAATCTCTAATCCATCAAATAACTTCCATGTTGAATCGGTTGCGTCTCTGAATAAACCTGTAAATTCACTTGCACCACCGTCTGATAAACCATCATCATAGTTTCCGTATATACCTATGTCAATAATATCACTTGTAGTGTTTCCACTTGCAAGTTCAAACATAGAATCAGTGACTGAAACTGTTGTTGAGTCAATTGTTAAACTACTTCCCTGTACTGTAAAATTGCCAGTGACCGTTAAGTCCCCGTCTACAGTGCTTGAATCTAAGGATTGAAACCCTAAATCAGTAAAGAATTTAGTTTTAGTTGCCATAATACTATTTATACAAAAAGAAAGGGGGACATGAAGTCCCCCTTAAAGATTTTTAAAATCAGTTCTATGCGTCTACTGTAGTTCTATCGAACTTCATTACTGTTGATGAGACTGAAGCAGGAGTAGCTAATAATCTTAGATTATCTCCTGAAATATCTGCATCAAATGTTGCAAGGGTTTTAGATTTTAAAGTACCATACTGAGTTAACGTGACATCTGAACCATCATGAACTACTACAATTTCTGTAGAGTGGAAAGCACTTCCTTCTGACATTGCAACTATGTATCTTGCAGCTCGGAACTCTGCGTGAGCAAAAGTGTCCAGTGCAAATTCTGTAGTTGCAGTCTTAGTTGTATTTCCCGAGGTCTTGTCCCTAGATTTGACTTTCTTAGAAGTCGTAATTTCATCGTTGTCTACATCGAATTGTATACCACGAATTAACTCAGCGATTTTAAATGCGTTAGTTTTCGCCATGTTTTACTCCTTATGAAAGTCTAATTTGGAAGGTTTTAAATGTTGTAGTTGTGTTAGCAGGTGTAGTTAACAATCTCATGTTTCCACCACTTATATCCGAAGATAAAGTAAATAGTGAAGACGCTGAGAAAGCATCACCGTACTGAACAAAATACGCATTTGAACCATCGTTAATTAATAATACTTCAGCCGCATGTGTTCCAGCAGTAGCGTGAGATGCCATTATGACATATTTCACTGCTTTATTACCTGTTGGATTAGAACTCAATACTTGGTCTGCTGTTGTAGCAGTTAGTGCAGTTGTTGTGAAAAACCCCTGTACTAAGTTTGATATTGAGGTCTGAGCGACCACCTCTAAAACATCTCCTGATACTGCATTCGCTTGTAATGTGATTGAACTGGTATTTGTCCTTGCATAGTCGTCTCCAACTATAAGTTTAATACCATTCAAGTAAACCTGTTCTAAACCAAGTGTATACGATAAGGATGCTCCGTTATCGTCATTACCTGTAAAGACCGTTTGGTTAGTTGTCACACTATAAGTAAATGTAGTAACACCACTAGAAGGTGCATCAGTGAAACCTATAGTTCCACTACCATCAGTTGATAACAACTGACCGCTTGTACCATCACTAGTTGGAAATGCTATTGCATCATTTATAGTAAGAGTAGAAGGGTTTGACCCGACTTCTACTACAGCAGCAGACCCATCATTCTTTTCAGTGTAAAACCTACCGTGGTAAGTATTTACAGCAAGTTCCCCTAGTGATAAATCACTAGTCGCAGGAACTTGGTTCTGAGTCGAACTTCTTTTAAATTGGATTACTGTTGCCATTTTACTCTCCTATTGAATTGGTTAATTGAACTATTTTAATTAAAATGTTCCACCATCAATAGCTGTAATTGCAACTGCACCTGAAGTGAGTGTGAAATTATCAGAAGCAAATGAAGCAATACCTTTTACTGAAGCTGTTGCATCTTTAATAGATACAGCACCTGAAGTAACATCAAATATGGCAGAAGCAAAACTTGCAATACCTTTATTAGATGTTGATGCGTCTTCACCAGCGATAGTGATAGCACCATCAGCATTAGTAATATCTACACCTTCTCCAGCAGTTAAAACTGCAGCTTCCATTTCACCAGTAGAACCATTCGCAATGAATAACTCACCAGCAGTAAGAGCTGAACCAGCATAACCTGTAATTGCACCACTTAATGAAAGGTCAGCACCTGATAAATCACCAGTTGTTGATAGACTTGATACTGTTAATCCACCGAATACAGCGTCCATTGCTGTACCACTGAATACTGAAGAAGAATCTGTTGCAGCTTTAAGAGCAACAAATTTTTGATTATTTTCGTCCATACCGAAGAAACCGAGTTTAGCAGTTCCATCGTTATATTTGAATTTAATACCTCTATCTAAGTTATCATCTGAAGCATCAGAACCAATTTCAAACACTGGGTCTGCAATTGAAACTGTTGTTGAGTCTACAGTTGTTGTTGTGCCTTGTACAGTTAAGTTTCCAGTGATTGTAGCATTACCTGCAACACTAATGTTTGTAGATGTAATATCATCCGATGTAAGTGTTCCATCAACGTCTACGTTGTTGAAAGTTACGTTAGATGTTGTACCTACTGCCTGACCAATAGCGAAAGTCGCTGCTTGTCCTGAAACAGAAGTTGTTACACCAGTTCCACCAGTAAATGTGATTGACTGAGAGTCTAAGTCGACTGCACCAGTTCCTGAATCACCAGCAAGGTCTAAATCCTGTGCTGTTACTTGTGAATCTACATATGCTTTAACAGATTGCTGAGAAGGAACTTTAACTGCAGAGTCTGAAGCCATATTGTCTTCGTCTACTAAGAAGTCGATTTTTCCTACTGTTACATTACTGTCTGCAATCATTGCTGTTTCTACAGCGTCGTTTGCGATTGTTACTGCACCTGAAGATGCCATAGTAACGTCACCACTTAGTGATACGTTATCAAATGAATCACTTCCGTCATGAACAAGTAATTGTCCTGATGATGGAGCTGAGATATCTGAATCCGTTGCACCTGCTATTGTAGATGTTGTTGATAAGAATGAAAGTGTTCCACTTCCGTCTGTACCAATTACTTGGTTTGCACTACCGTCTGCTGAAGGTAATGTAAAGGTCACGTCTGATGAAAGTGTATCAGCAGCTTTCAAAGCAACGAAATTAGTTCCGTTGTCTGAATCTTCTAATAACTTTAATGAACCACCTGAAGTTGCTCCGTTACCGACTTTAAAGTCAGCAGGAGTTGCAGATGAACCATCTACGATATCAGTGTAATATTTACCACCGACTTCGTGTATCGCAGCTGCACCTAAAGAGTCTACAGATTCGATATAAAGTTTTGCACTAGCACCTGAATTCGACCTATCTTGTACGTACGCTAATTCGCCTTCACTTAAGTCTGAGACTGTTGGTGCAGCTGCGCCTGTACTTCTTTTAATTTGAATTACTGTTGCCATTTTTATTTTCCTATAAAAATTAATTGTTTTTAAAATGACCCGTCACTTTCGGGGTCGTTGATTACATAATATTTAAAACCTGTCCACTCACTATGTGGGTCGATACCTTCACTGGTTGGTATCCTTGATTTGTACTAGTATTTAGACAACTAGAATGTTCCACCGTCTAAAGTTGTAGTAGTTGTCCATTTATCAGAAGAGGCATCATATGAAAGAAGTCCGTCATCTGTTTCTGTTGCATTTACATCTGCAAGTTCGTTTAAATTTTTAGTTGATATGTCTGTAACTGTTGAAGCATTTCCTATCGCAACTTGTTTAGCACGAAGATTACCTTGTCCCTGTATTCTTCCCCCAATAGTTGCAACTCTACTTAATGTTCCTTTTATGTTGCTCATCTTGTCACTCCTGGCGTTACAATTGCCTGTCCTTCAACAACTCTAGTTGTAGTACTACCACTGGTAACTGTCATATCGTATACATATCTACCAGCTTCTAGTGCTGTTGTTTGTGTATCTGTTAATGCTATGGTTACTTGACCACTCGCCTCTTGTACGGTACATGTAAAGGTTGCAGATATAGTTGAAGAACTATAAGTTTTTCTTATTTGTGCAGCTGCAGTGTACCCTGACATATTCAAAATATCACCTGAAGAGTCTGTGACATCTACAGTGATTGAAAAGTCAGCACCTTGGTCGATAAAAATGTTTGCAAGTATAGCCATATATACTATTTATACTCCTTTAACCCTTATTGAATTGAGCAGTTGGAACTGATTGGTGTATTTTTTCCAAAGTTCCACTATCATTGACATAAATCTTGTCTACCTTCTCTACCGTTCCAGCATTATTTCTATACACACCTTTTACTTTTGCAATCGGGCCAACCGTTCTAGTTGTTGTGTAGGGTTGTTGATACACATAATTTTGCTGTAAACTATACGGTGATTGATATGCAAGTTGATATGTTGAAGGTTGTCTAGCATTTGCAATATATGGGTTTTGATATATTACAGGGTTTTGGTAAATACTAGGTTGTCTATTACTATATTCACTAGGTGTTCTTGCAGGAGTTGAAAAACTGTAAGGTGCCTGATGTTGATATGTAAAAGGTGTTCTACCTTGACGTGCATATGTACTTGGAGTTTGAGATATGTACGGATAAGGTTGTTGTGCATTTGCATCATACGGATAAGGTTGTTGAGCAGATGCAATGTATGGATATGTTGCCTGTGCAATATACGGATATGGCGTTTGTGCATCAGCAATATACGGATAAGGTTGTTGTGCTTCTGCAATTGGTGTAGTTGCAGGTTTTCTTGCAGTGTACGGATATGTTATCTGACCACTATTAACAAATGGATACGGATTTTGTCTATTTGCAATATAAGGATAAGGTCTTTGTGCAGATGCAATAGGTCTTGTTCCAGCTGTTTGTTTATTTGCTTGATATGATACTTGAACAATTGCAGGATATCTTGCAGTGTTTTGTCTGTTTGCAGTAAACGAATATGGTTGTTGACTAATATTCTGAACATTTAATGGTTGTCTTGCAGGTTGCTGAACTGAATAAGGTTGTTGAGAACTAACCTGTCTTGTATACGGAGTCTGATATTGAAAAATATACGGTTGTTGAGTATTTCCTATTGCCATTTCTTATCCTCCATTAAAATAACGCTATTGAACCAGCTTGATTATTGGCCAAACAATAAGTAAGGAAACTTGGAGATGGTATAGTCATCTGAAAACTCGTTGAGCTTGGTACTGGTGTTGGCGAAATGGATGATAATGAAGCTACTGGTATATTTGTAGTTCCAGCAGGTGTCACTACTTGTATATATGAAAACTCTGACCCAAGATATGCAGTTGTTGGTGTTTTATTAAACCATGAAAATTGTAAAGTGCCAGTACCATTAGTTACTGGAATCTTCTGAAAACACCATTTATGTTGTATATACGGACTAGAATCTGGCAAAGAACCCCATGGACTTGAACCAAAACCAGTAGCAACTTGGGCAGGCCCACCGCCTGTAGTCCTAAACCCTGAATAAAAGTATGCATAGTTTGTTAAATTACCACCTGTTACTGGATACGGGCCCCAAATTGCAGGGTCGGGATAAGTGTATGTTGCAGGCTGTCTTCCAATTGCAGTTGCAGAGTACGTGGCTGTATAAGGGTGTTGATAACTTTGTTGGCGAATAACAGGTGTTTGAAATGTACTCTGAGAATTAGTAGGGTGTCTGTAAGTTATCTGCGCCTGATGTTGATATGTAGTCGGGTGTTGATATATTGCTTGACTATTAGTACTAACTTGTGCAGTGTATATTGTAGGAACTTGATAAGTTTGTTGAAAACTATATGGTTCTCTACCTTGTCTTGCATATGTACTGGGTTGTTGACCAGTATCATTAAATGAATATGGTTGTTGTCCCTGTCTTGTATATGTTTGTTGATAACTCTGTTGAAAACTGTAAGGTGTTTGACCTTGTGTTTCATATGTAGAAGGTAATCTTCCAGTTGCACTATATGGTGTTTGTCCTTGTCTTGCATAAGTAAAAGGTGTTCGTCCTTGATTACTATAAATTAGAGGTAGTCTTCCTGTATTATCAGTAGAAGTTTGTGCAGATGCAATGTATGGATATGCCTGTTGTGCAGATGCATTATATGGGTAGTTAGCATTTGCCTGAACTATAGAAGGATTTTGTCTATTTGCAATATAAGGAGTTTGTGCAGATGCAGGTTGTCTTGCATTTGCAGGCTGTCTACTCTGATACGTAAAAGGTGTTTGTGCATTTGCAGGTTTTCTTGCAATATATTGTGCTATAACAGGTGTACGACCTTGTGCAAGTCCCTGTCCTTGGTAGGGTTGTTGGAACGAAGTTCCAATATTTACATAAATTTCGTCAGACATATCATATCACAAACCATAAGTGTCCAGTTGACGTACTACCTACTTGGGTAGGTGCAGTACTTGTAGTCTCGTAATCTAACTGAACAGAATTACTACTAACGGTTAATCCGTTCGAGGTATTTAGGTCGATTGTGATTGTCCCGTCTAACGGGTCATCTGCACCACCATTCGCATTGTCCACGTATGTTTTTACAAGACCTTTAGAACCTGCAACATCTATAATTGCATTCATTCTATCGTCTGAGAAATACTTATTGTTTGAACCTTCAGAAACATTATCTGTAGTATTACTTGGGTCTACAGGTTCCCAATATCCAGCACTAGCATCCCATGCAAGTATTTGACCTGCAGTAGGAGATGAAGTATAATTAATATCACTTAAATCATTTGCAGTATTATTTGAAAGGTTGTCTTCTGTTGCAGATAATCTCAACTCATCACCAACTTTACTTACGGTAATGTTAGTATGATTAGAGTGATTTAATATAGTGTCTGTTCTTGTTGATACTCTTGCATCAGTATAGTATAGATTACTGCCTTCTGTCAAGTTTGCTGTATTTTTAGTTGCAAGTCTTGTATCAAAAGCAGAGTTTGCTCTTGTATCAGTATAATACAAATTAGACCCTTCTGTCAAGTCTCCTGTATTATGATTTGATATATCTGAAACTGTACCAGTGACATCACCAGTTAAGTCTCCAACAAAATTTGTACTTGCAGTAATTACTGTACCAGTAATTGCAGCTGCAGTTGAACTACCGATTACTGTACCGTCTATATTACCACCATTAATGTCCACTGTAGTCAATGTGGAGGTGCCTGTTGCATTTAAATCTGTTGAGTATACAGTTGACCACCTTTTACTACTAGACCCTAAGGCACGAGTATTATTCGTATCTGATATTATATCAGAATCTACTGAACCTGTCAAGCTAATCGTATCACCACTAGCATTACCCAAGTCAATATTACCGTTTAGTACAGTATTCCCAGTAACGGTTAAATCTGAAGAAAGTACAGCTGAAGTTGCAGATATACTTGAAGAGAATGTACCAGTTGTTCCTGCGACATCTCCTGCAGAAGTAAGTGACCCAACTCCAACATTACTACTAAATGAACCAGTTGTTGCACTAGTTATTGCACCACTATTAATAGACATAGTTCCGTCTGTAAGTGTTGGTGCAGATAATGTTTTTCCACTTGCAAGTGTTACATTATCTTGGTGATATACATTTCCATCAAATTCAATCTTTGCACTTGTTGAAAGTGTAGTTGTTGCATTGATAGAAGTTTCATTAAATATGATACCACTGTCGTTGTTATTGTATATTACATTTTCTGCAGTTTGGTTAAAGAACCCTGTTGCAACACCTGAGTCTGCGACTCCTAAGTATGAACCAGTGTATGAATATACAGTAATCTTATCACCAACAGTCGCACCAGTAGCAAGTGTAATCTGACTATAAGTGTTTCCACTTAATACACCAAATCCACCGATTGTATAATCATCATCTTTTATTTGATGGTCTCTTTCTGCATAAACTTGTAGTCTATCTTTTTTAAACTCTAGTGTGTTACCAAAACTATCTGTTCCTGAAAATGTAGTTTGTCCTGCAGTTGCAATAAAAATAAACTCTTGGAAAAAGAATGACTTATCTTCAATACTGTTTACTGCGTCTACAATAGTACCTTGACTTGTAGTTCTAAGTCCCGTAATATCGCCCACGTTTGTGGACACTTCATTAAAAGTTGTTCTAAAATTTTCTAAAGTACTGAATTGGTCTACTTGTTTAGCCATTTATCTTTTCCACTATTTGATTAAGAATGTTTTTGATTTCTGTCATATCACTCTTAATATTATTTATTTCTTCTGCCTGTTTTTTATAATTTTCTTTTCTAAGTTTTTGCAATCTCCATGCAGTAATATCTGTATTGACAATAGCAGAAGACTGTTCATCTCTTGCAAGAGACGTGTGTCCTTCTACTTTGACATACTCAGACATTATGCAAGTCCTAAGCACCTTAATGCTGATACCATAGGAACTACTGAAGTGTTACTTCCTTTACCTACAACTTTAACTGCAAATGCACTGAACTCTGGCAAGTCATCAACAGTCCACTCATATTCTTTAAAGTTTCTTGCATCAGCCTCTGTAGTTACATCAGGCGTTCCTAATGTGTTAAAGTATTCCCAATTTAAATCATCAAACGGTGTTGACTCATCGTTCTTAAGAATTTTATATAATACTTGAACACCCGTTGTTGGTGGTCTGAATACATCTGCAATTACTTTAAGTGTAGTTGCAGGTGTTTTTAGATTAACTTTTCTTGTGCAATATACCATTGCATTGTTATCTCCATCGGGGTCTGTTGATGCAGTATATGTAGTTCCAGTAGGAACATCTGAAGAACTATTGATATTATTAATTCTATTAGATATACCGATTGCACCAATTGTACCAACGTCAATTACTGGTGAAACGTTTCCGTTTACAGATTGTAATTGAAGTGTACATGTAAATGATTTCTCTGAAGACATTTCATTTGTTTCGTTTAATGGAGATGCAATAACACTTGGAGAATCAAAGAATACATTATCATTTAAAGTGATAAAGTCACTTGATGTTTTCTTAGTATATGCAGTTCCATTACTATACCCTTCGGGTGAATCCATAGGGGTTCTCAATACACTTGCAACTATTCTAGTCATAGAATAATTTAAACTTGGTATCAATGTGTGTAGGGTGTCGTAGTAATAGTTTCTTGTTGAAGTTGCAACTTCTCCACCACCGACTGTTGAGTCATTTGCAGAATAAGTTGTTTTAACATCATAACTTGAAATATCGGGGATTACTGTAAATGAATCTATTCCAATATTTGCAATTGCAGTAAATGATTGGTTGATTGCAGCCACTGGAACACCACCTAGTGTATCTCCGACCACATCTACACCCACTGTTAAGTCTGCAGTTCCACCGTCAAAGTTTACTGCACTTAATGTATCTGTTGTTGCATATCCAGTGCCTGGGTCTGTAATATACGAAGTAGTTATTGCATTACCTGAAACTGTAAATTCTGCACTTGCACCTGTTCCAGTCCCACCAGTTAAGGATACAGTGTATGTTCCATTACTAGGTGTCCCACTCACTGAAGGAGTTGCGATATTTAGAACTCCGTTTTCTTTATCTCCTGTTATACCTGCAAGGATTACATTTGAATTTGTTGTGTACATACCATGTGTATAGTTATAAACTTTTACATACTGTTGACCACTAAATGTCTCAACAGGATTTGACTGTAATGTAGAAACTGGTAATGTCTTATTCTCAAATTTCAATACAGGATTCTTTGATGTATCAAATGATGCAATCTTCATATGGAATTTAAGGTCGTCTTCTTGTGTTGCAGTCCATGTTGATGCATTTTGAGATACAAACAATGAACCTGCATATGGTTGTCCTGAAATTGTCTGACTTGTTGCAAGGTCTTTCTCACCCATTCTAGATATGAATGTAGTATACTCATTTGAGTTAGAATACACAACGAATGAGTATTCAAAATCTTCTTCTAAGTAAACTGGTGATTCAAAAGTAAATGTTGTTGCAGTTGAACCATCAGTTGAAGTATTTACATTGCCTGGATTCTTAGTCACTGTTGAGAAAGGTATTACAGTCTGGCCTGGATAACCGTTTACCATGTTTCTAATTTCTACAGAAACTGGTAGTGTTGTGTCCTTCTTCTCAAAATATAAATCTATAGATGTTACGAACATACCACCTGATTTTTCAACCAAGAATGATTGTGCAAGTGGGTCTCCCCAACCTCTTTCTAATGGGAAATCAAAGAACCTTCTATCAGGCACATCTATTATATCTAATCCCCTTGATGTAGGAATAAATGCAGGAGGTGCTATAAATGGTGGCTCCTCATCTAAAGGTGGTAACTGGGGTGGTAGTATTGGTGGCGGAATTGGTATTTCTACAGGGTCTTGTATAATTGTAGGTATAACAGGCAATTCTGGCACTGGAGGTATAGGAGGTGAAACTGAATCGAATACTTGTGCATTCAATCTCTCACCACTTCTAGTAATTTGTCTAGAACTATTTGTTCTTTCTAATATTACCCTACCATTTCTTGTAGATGTAATCTCTGTTTGGTTAGATTGTAGTAAACCTTGTGCCTGATAGATACCACTTGCTTGTGAGCCTGGGTTTGATAAATCATAGAAACTTGATGTTAATCTAAGTTCTCTCTGTCCTGTTGGGAATCTTTGTTTATTACTATTAGGTAATTCAAAGTATGCACGAAGTCTACCGTTACCATCTGACTTACAATTTGATGAAATAGTTGTTCCACCGTCTTGCGAATATGTTGTACTAAATGGTCTTACAAACCCATCAACTCTAATTCCATCAAAGAAGAAGTAATGATTTGAATTTGGTTTTAAATTTGTTGCATCAACTTCAATTGTTCTAGACCTCATGAAAGGTACTATTGATATACTTACAACTCTATCGTTTCTTGATTCTACGAAGTCTTCTACAACACTTGTTGTTACACCTGTTCTTGTTTGTGTTTCAACAGTTTCAGTAACTTCTCTTGATACTTGTAATCCTGCAACCCATTCACCACCTTGTGCTGGGTCTCCACTCCATGAACCATTAGAAGTTGCCTGAACTTCTGTAGATACTACGTTAGGTTCACCGACCCATGTTGTCTGCCATGAGTTCCAAACTGTTCCTAGTGAATTTGTATTTTCTGCAAGAACAGCATCAAAGTTTCCTTCTCTATTAATTCTTACTTCGGGTAGTTGTTCAGTATCATTCCAAATATCTGTTTCGGGTGATAACTTAACCGTACCGAAGAAATTGAATACATGATACGGGTTAACATTAATTGTTCTTGAGGCCTTATCTTGATTTACATATGTTGCAGGTGTATAAGGTAATGTAATCAAATCTCCAGTCTTTTGAAAGTTTGATGACAATGTACTATTGAATTCAATATCAAAAAATTGTGAGTAAGACTTAGGTCTCATTGCACCAAGTTTTGTATCTACACCTACTTGATAGTCGGGATGGTTTACATCACCAACTCTATGTCCTCTGAAATTATCTACAAGGAACCCTGATTTAAATCTATCAAATCCATCTGCATCTAAAATTTGTTTTGTTTGTGTATCTCTTTCTAATAAAGATAATGCAGTAAGTCTTTCTAAGTTAGTCACACGGTTATTAATCTTACCGATATCTTTCATAGTATATCGTCTATGGTCTTGTGTTCTAACTCTTATGTTCTTTAAGTTTTTAGTGTATGCAGGAATTTGAACTTCAAATAGTTCTATCGCATCATCTATAGCCTTAGGTTTAGTCGGTGATAGTGAAGGTATACCTGCAGAAGTTTGGAATGCACCTGACTTATGTAAGAATACTTTATCAATTCTACCAACATAGAAAGATATGTCACCAACAACACTTGAACCTGAAACAGGAGTATCGTTTGCACTTGCACCAGTAGATGATATACCAACTCTTGATGAGCCAAAATCTCTACCTGTATCATATCCGAATGGTGCAAAGACAGCACCCTCTGTACTATTTGATAAGTTTACTGGGTTAGTTGGGTCTTGTGTATTTGTTGTTCCGAATGTTGAGGTACCAATAATTTGTCCTACAACTGGTCTAAAGTCAACTGCGTCCGAAAGTTCAAACGTTCCATCGGGTTCTAAACCACCTAAGTCTACTCTACTTGGAGAGTATACTGGAATATCTTGATATGGTATTGAAGTATATGACTCAACATCAAAGAAATCTCCACTATCTGAAGTGAAGTAATCAAACACTACTAATATTTTTCCTGAAGGAGTTGGTTCTCCAACTTTTCTTGTAAGTTTTGCAAGGTCATAGAATCCGTCTCTTTGTCCGTTGTCAAAGAAGAATCTATTTTTAATATCTGGCGAACCTTGTGATACACTAGTAATTGTTGCGACTGCTTTTGAAGTTTGACCAACAATACTTTCGCTTTCTGTAAAGGTACCTGATACCATTCTATAATATGAAGTTGCAAGTGAACCACTATATGTGATTAACACTGCACGTGCATCTGAAGTTTGACCTACGATTGTTTCGTATACTTGGAATGTTCCACTATCTACTGAGAAGTATGATGAAGGTGATAGAGGTGTTGTTCCTCCTACTCCTTCATATATTGCATGAATCTTGTGAACATCTGCAACACCCAATGTGATTTCTTTATCATCATATGCAGTACCATAGTATCCACCAGCACTTCTTGCACTCTCGACTCCAAGTAATCTTGATTGTCTTAATGTTTTATTTCTAGAAGCTGGATTTGTTCTATTTACTGTAAATGTAATTTTAAGTTTTGCACCGTCATTGTCTGCAATTGATTTAGTAAGTGTTTGACCTGAACCACCATCTGAAGCTGCAGTTCCTGTAAAGTCTTCTATATTTAATAGGTCTCCTAAACCATACGCACTTCCGTCTGCTGATTCATCTACTACTGCAATTGTAAAATTATCAGTGTTTAATGCACCGAATGTTGCGTTTGACCCTGTTGATATTGTGAATGAACCACCTGATACATCAACAACTTGTTGTCTTCTTACTTGAATAGAATCACATGAATGTGTTTTTACCCAGTCTCTTGGCCATGCAAAGACCGAAGAAGTTTGGTCTTGGTCATATATTTTTGCACGTTTTCTTGTGACATTACCAGTATACGAACCACCAGCATTACCTGCAAGTGTAAGTGTAGTATCATCAGTGATACTTGAAACTATTAATTCTTCGTTAGAGTTTGAAGGATTGATAACTATATCACCCTCTTTTAATTCTGTTGTAAATTTTGTTGCAAAACCAGTGACTGATGTAGAACTGTTTGTGAATGTTACGGTTCCTAATAATGTTTTACTTGCATCTACTTCTACATTTGCAGTAAATATAGTTGAACCTGCATCTACTGGGTCTTGTGATACACCCCTTGCACGGTCAATGTTGTAATTTCTTACTGCAGTAACTGTAGTTGTTCCCGAAGTTGTACCGTTAGTTGTGATTGCATCTCCAACTACGAATGTACCAACTACATCATGAACATATAATTGCCCACTTGCAGTATATGAAACAATACCTGTTGCAGCTGAAGTTCCACCAACTACTTGGTCTCCTTCCGTAAATGTTCCACTTAGTGTACCACTAAGTTTTGTTAACATCTTAATATCAAATAAGTATAAGTTCCAAGTAGAAGTTGCATCATATTCTTGTGATGATGCAGTACCACTTTGTAAATCTATGTTTCTTAATCTTGCAAAACCAATCTTTCCACTTGCAGGTTCTGTTCCATCACTTGTTATTGTAGTATCCCAAAGTGTGACTTCTTTAAATGGTGATATATTTGCATCTCCACTTTCGTTACCAAACTCGGGTAAAGAGTGAACGTTTGTAATTCTTAATTTGTTTCCAATTCTTACTGGAGTGTTTGTATTGTTTAATGTAACTGTAGACCTTGCCTTATTGAAAGGTATTGGTGTTGTTCCAATTTTGTCTATCTCATATCCTTTTACATATGCCTTACCAGGCGATACTTGCATTATAAATTTATTTACATCTCCACCATTTGTTGAAGTGTAGTAACCTCTATTTGTAGTATCGTCTAAATGTTCTCTTAAACTATGTGTGAATTGTCTTACAACGAAATCACCATTTGCATCGAATGTTCTTCGTGCCATTGAGTTTTCAATCTCATTGTATATCGGTCTAGTAATTTTTAATTCTATGATACCCTGATTGACCCTGACAAGTTCTACAAAGTCCACGTCATTTACAGTATCAAGTGTATACTTAGATAATGTAAAATCTATTTTAAGTCTATCAGCACCAGCTGCATTTTCGTTTGTTGTACCTGAAGAGTTGTCTAAAAGACTTGTGTCGTCTGCAGAAGATAAAAGACTTTCTGCAATTGTTAGACCTACTCTATATGTTGGTTTACCTGAATACTTTTCTAAAATTAATGTTTGTGCATCAACCTTACAAAAGAATCCTCTTGCAAATATGATACCTTCTGATATACTTGCAATAGAAGCACGACCAACTGGGTTATCTGTTTTTGGTTTTATTGTAAATTCGTTTGCGTTTGCAGAGTTTACCGTAACTGTTCCATCTTCACCAAGTGTACACTCTTGCAGTTCTTCACCCGAGTAAAAAACTATTGAGTTATTTGCATCAGTACCTTGTGAATGAAATTTTACGAATAATGTAATTGCATCAGCAGATGTTTCTGCACTTGATTCAAAAACTTTACCAACAACACCCGAAGATTTACCTCTTAAAAATTTACCATGAAAAAGTTTTCTATAATCTTCAACATTTGCATCACCAAGTGAATTGGGATTTGCAGAGTTTACTTTAACATAGAATACTTCTAAATCGACATCTGATTCTGCACCAGTAACTAAAGAACCTTCTTCAAACATATGAGAACCAAATCTTTCAATTTGATTCTGTAAAATAGATTGAGTTTGGGTTAATTCTCTTGACTGTAATGGACGACCCGCTTTAAAAAGAACTTTATTGAATTTCTTATCTTCAGCAAAATCATCGTAATACGGTGCTATATTTAAATCAGTTTTCTCTGGCATATTCCTTAACCTGTTAATGGGGACATGGCGTCCCCGAAATTACATTTCTATAATTAGTTTAATATCTTCAATTTGGTCTGCAGCCCTAGTTACAGCACCCCTGTTCTCAACATACAGAATATTTCCTGTAAATCTTTCAACTTCGGGGAATGTAGAATCTATTGTATCTGCGTTACCAATGGTTGCACCACCTTTGTAAACTGTATCGTTTTGTGCAAAATTTACATACCCACCACCACTGTTTGCAATAGGTTGATGTGATACTACTGAACCAGTGATTGATATAATTCTTGATACTGCAACTCCGTCTCCGTCTGCAGATGCACTTAAAATAGTATCATCTACTGATAAACCTGAGACACTTGATAGAGTCATTTTATAATATGCACCTAATGTAGTTGCAGTTGCAACTGTAGTCGTTCCAGCACTAAATGGGTCTTGTAAAAGACCGATTCTTCTAAAGTCATTGTCTGTTGGGAAGTCACCCGAACCTTCATTGAACTCAAATCTTGAGTTAACGATTACATAGTTTCCACCTAGTTCTTCAACTGGGTCTGCACCATGTCCGTTCATTGGTGATATAATTGGTGTTAATACTGCACTACTTCCTGAACCGATACCTGATATATTACTATTAGAAACTTCAATAGAAGCACGGTTATAACCTGAACCGTATGCAGATGTAGTCACTCCAACAGAAGTAATCGCACCACCAGCACCAACAGTCACTGAACAAGTAGCACTTGAACCGTCACCATCAATCGGTACTGAAGTATATGTGCCAGGTGTATAACCTGAACCACCATTGTCTACTCTTACGTGATAAATTGCACCAGCAGTTGCAGAGTTTTCAACATCCCATAATGATGAAGAATCGTTATCTGCACTTGAACCTAATTGTCCATTTGTTCCAGTACCTGAAACAGCAGTTTTTGCACCTAATGTTTTAACTGGGATAAAGTCTGAAGTCACATACTTGATTGTATCGGCAGCTGATACAGTATACATGTATTTCCAAATATAACCTTCAGAAGCACCAGTGTCTGAAGTATAAACTAAGGCTGTTGCACTAGTTCCAGTTGGTTTAACAGTTGATGCAACAACGACACCTGAAGAATTTCTTCCAGTTCTGATACATTTGTATACATTATAGTCATCTGTTAAAACAAAAAACTTAGCACTAAACAAATTGTTTGCAGTTGTACCTGGCGAAGTGTTTGATGAACTATAGTCATGTGCATACTCATCATAATTAGTTCCTGTTGTCCAGTCGTATCTTGTTAATGCGTGTGATACATCAGCAGTAGACACTTTCTTCATAGAAAGCATATCTGAAAATGAATCCATTTCCTCACTAGTTCCGTTTATTGGAACAGGTGGTGAAGTGTCGTCCGTCCACGGGTGGGAACGACCTATAAAAATATATGTTGATGAAGCTGATTCACCAAAATCCTCTTTGAATTGTTTTGCATTATGGGTGCGAAACTTTTCTGTTATAATTGCTGCCATTTTAAAAATCTCCTACGATATTTATATACTATTTATAACATTATGCAGACTTTATGTATGCACTATATGTAATATTTGTTCTTTTTAACTCCCGTTTTTCAAATTCGGGAATGAATAGGTTTGGATAATAGTCATTTAAGTCATTAAGTCTCAAACCTTCGGGTACGGATTCTTCACTTAAGATATTTCCATAACCATTTTCTAACATAATATCGTCTTCATCGGTTTCATCCTTTAAGTAGTACGATATTCTATAAGTTCTCTGTCCTGTGATTGTATTTAGGGATTTAAAGTTTGTCCCAAATGATGCAAACGTTGTAGAAGGTACTGAGGAATCAGATGATTGTTCATCAATCATTGCACCATTGTCTTCAAAAACTATTCTATCACCATCTTCAAACAATGTAAATTTGTCATTTAAGTCGGGATTTCGTTCTGATACAAAATATTGTATCTCTTTTGTTGTTGTTGCAGTCTCTAATCTTAATAATGTCTCACCATCTTCTGATATTATTCTATCTCCAAACTCTCCTTTAACTTCTGCAAACTCCCTTTCTTCAAATCTCATAAGACTTACTTGTTCTTCAAGTTCAATTCTATTTCCATCTTCCATTACTAGGGTTTCTTCTGAAGGTTGATACAAGTCTTGTATCTTTCCTTGGTCGGCTGCGACAAACTTTCTGTTTTGGTAGTCTAATGTAATCTGATTATCCATTAAATTGATTGAACCTACAGAACGAATAACACCTCTTACATTGTCTGTCCTTACTGAAGGAATTGATTTGTTTACAATCTTGAGAATGTTCATATGACGGTTTCTCATTTTAGAGTCACCATATTCTGTATTGGGTTCTGTTATTGAACCACCAGTTCTAGGGTCTGTATTATATACAGGTTGTCCTGCTTCGTCAAGCGTTAATAGACCAATACCACCTTCGGGGCCCGTTGCAGACATATCTGCATGTAATAGATATGTTCTTAATGAATTTGCAAATGCGTTTGATACCGATAGTACAGGTTCCATCACCATTATAATAGTAGGTTGGAATCTCGAAGAGGCGATATTTCCACCAATAGAATTTTCTAATGCAACTTCACCAAAGAATACATGTCCAGCAGGATGAAGTAGGTCTTTAACTGTAGACCTATATTTGTTTATACTTTCACCAACCTTAATTACGTATGAATGTGTTTGATAATATTTACTGTCTTGTATGTTGGATGCAGATGCGTTTACATGTCCCTTGTCTGTTAAAAACTGTTCTTGTATTATACCTTCACCACCAAACTTACCTCTTGCATTGTATGGATTGGATTTCATTACCTCAAACTGGTCGGTGTTTTGATATATTACAACCTCATCTATTAGGAAATGACCATCTAAATTTGTGTATTTTAATATGTGTCTATCTGCGTCATAACTTACAACCTCTGCAGTTGTTCCTGATGATTGACCTGTAATAGTAACACCTTTGTTCAGTGTGTTTGTTGGTGTAGTAATCAACATAGGGAATACAGATTTGTTTGATACTACTGAATCGTTTATATAGTCTCTTCCCTGTTCAATAATGTTTAATGATTTGATTCCACCAATCTCGTCTGAGAAACAGAATATTTTACCACCTGTTCCACTTGATACATTTGTTTGTGTGTTTGCACGTGCAGTAAGAGATGTTCCACCATTAATGGTTTCTCCATTTGAGAATTCCCCTGTATCAGTTGATAATCTTTTAACAACTAATCTTTTGTTGTTAGGTTCTATTCTTATTACAGTTGCAGTTGCACCTGAAGTTCCACCAGTAACAACTTCATTAACTTGGAATCCTGTTAAGTCGTCCATGTAAATGTATCCGCCTGGGAATGCAGTTGGAACAGTTTGATAACCTGCACCACCACTTAATATTTTTACACTTCTTATATTACCAACAGTGGTTTCTAAGTTTATCTCTTCACCATCTTCATATACTAATTGGTTGAACTCTGTATATAAGTCGACTCTTTGACCGTTTGTTAGTGAGTTTGTAAATACAACTCTATCGTTTTTGTGTGAATAGTCTTTTGTAGTGTATGAAGTGTTTGGTGTTTGAAGAACATCATCAACAAAAACTTTAAGTGTGTTATCATTAAATATGATTAGATTACCATTGTCATCTCTAACTCCAGGCCCGCCAACTTGATTTTCTCCACCAGTTGCAGTATACTCATAGTGTCCAAATACTGAACCACCTTCTAGTAATACTTCATCCCCTACAGAACCAATAACTGCTTCTGCACCACTACCTTGTGTTCCTGCATTTTCAAATACGATTAGGTCTCCACCTTCGTAGTTCGTTCCACCAGTTTCAATGTAAATATGTGTAACACCACCTTTTGATAACCCGTCAACTCTTGCTTGACATTCTGATGCATTCGTGTTATTCTTACTACCTGCAAAAAATACTTTATCATTTAAAGTATACAATGAACCTATAGATGATTCTTCTAATAGTAGACCACCACCTGTTTCTAATAAGATGTCTCCACTATCATTGTGGGATATATACGTTGATGATGATTCGTCTGATACACCATTCACGACACCTATAACAGTTCCAGTGTATTCGGTTAACCCATCTCGGTCTATGAATACAACTGTAGAACCTTGTGTAAATGTTCCTATGTGATTGTCTGTAATCTCTATAGAATATTTTTTATCTTCAACAGAATCTACAAATACATTTTCTATTACGGACTCAGCCTCTATTATAGATGTTCCAGTTGTATACTGAATAATTCTATCTGTTGCAGTTGGAGGTGCAGATTGAACTTGCACTCTCATTCTTCTTACTTGACTATAATCTGATTCGTTTAGATAGATTGTTTCGTTGTCGGGATATCTAATTGTTGCGTCTTGTCCATACAAGAGTCTCATTAAGAACTGTACAGATTCTGCAGTCCCTTTTGTCTGATATAAATCTTTAATGTGTTTGATTGTTAACCTTCGGTCAACAGTGGAACCTATATCTAATGCAGGTATAAAATCATTTTGGAAGTATTGTAAAAATTCTTCAGAGGTTCTATCGACATCGGAATAGTCTAATAACTTATTGTTTGCAAGAACTGAGTTCTGTTTAAAACTTCCGATTACACCTGTTTGTTTGGATTCTCTACCAGTAATTGTTTCTCCTTTTAGAAACCCATTACCTGATATAGTATCTACATAAATCTTATCACCAATTACAATATCAATCTTTGCAACTGATTTAGATTTAGTACCAACTATGAACTCACCTTTTGTAAAAGGGGAGGCATTTAGTGTTGGATTTAAAATTGATTGTTCTGTAATAATTTTGGACGACTCTGAAGTCGGTGAAAAACTGGTATCGGATTCCAATAATAGGTCTCCGATACCATCTTCCAAACTTAAATTATCAAGAACTGATTGCGAAGATAATGTAATTATCTCTGCTTCTAAGTATTCGAAATATGATTTCAGAAAGGCCTCAAGTGCAGGACTTTCCTCTCTTACAAATTCAGGTAAGAGATTTGGAAGTCTTGAACTTAGACTATCTGTTGCATATTCCTTCATATTCTATCTTACTGTACTGTTGCACCGAAAACAGAAATTGGGTACCAGTTTGAACCGTCCCAAAAACATATTACTGCTTCACCTTGTGAGTCCAATACTATTTCAGTACCAGCAGTTGAAGAATAACCCCAACTTGATACTTCAATGTTTGCACTGTAAGTAGATGCAGGTTCAGTTTTTGCATAGATTACTTTTAACTGACCAACGTCTGTACCGTCATCTAAAGTAAATGCAACTGAAGCTCCAGCACCCGACAAGTCAATCGCTGTTGCGAATGATGATGCAAGGTTTGACGCTGTTGCAGTCAAAGTTGTGATATCATCTACTGCTAAATGCGTAGGGATGTTCTCAAACAATTGACCAATTGTCATTTTCTTATTTACTGGTGTTCCGCCAGGATTGTCTACAATATGCAATAAATCATCAGCACCGATTTCTGAATCTGCGACTGCTGTTAAAGCACTTATTTTTTTATCTGCCATTTTAATTTTACTCCTATAAAATCCAAATTAATGGGAAACTACTCGGGGGACTCCCGACCACTTTCTACATAACGATTAATAACTACTGGAAGAGGTTGATGTATAACCAACTCCAGCACTTGATTCACCACTTGCGATGGTGTCTATTTCACCTTTAACCACAATAGATTGTTGGTCGATATCAACTAGATTACCTCTAGTTGCAACCACATCCAAACTATTAGGGATAACGGTAAAGTCAATCGTACTATCTACATTCACAACTGATGTGAAGAAGATGGTATTGATTGATATTTTTCCAGTTGCATAGTCTACAGTACCTGCAGAACTATCTTGATAGATTCTTGTTGACCCTGAAAGGTAGTATCTTCTTAGATTCCTTTCACCGTCATCATCGAAATACTGAGTATTTACTGAATCACCTGAAACTTTAAAACCAGTAGTGGTCAATATACCACCACTAGCCTTTGCATGACCTACATGTGGATTAAAAAGTCCGTTACCGAACTCAACAACCACACCTCTTGTAGTGTCTGTAAAAACTTTTTGAGATTTTTTCAATCTAATATTTGTTGTGTTAGAAAGAATTGAATTATTTGAACCGTCTATATCTTTTATAAGATTAGAGTGTCTAAAGATTGAATCAAAATTACTTAAGTTTTGATTATCGAATGTGTTAATTGCATTTGTTACTACAGTCTCCAACTCACCCTCTGACAATGAAGTTGCATTTGGGTTATATTTAAATACAGTAGAAATTAATATCTTAATGATTTCGGGATTAACTATAGTTGGTCTAACTGTTAACATATTCAAAGCGTTTAACTTTTTGACAACATCACTTTTTTCAGTATCAGATAAGTAATCAGAGTTCTTAGGTTTGAGTGCAACGAATACTTTTCCATACTCAGGTGGATTGTTATCTTCACCACCCCACACTGCAACTGCATCTGCGTTCGGGTAATACTCACTGACTTTTGCTTTGTAGTCATTCAGTGTCACCAGTCTGTTTTGAGAAGTATAGAACTTCGTTGCTTTAAACTTGATAGAATCTATAGACTCTTTCTCTGCACCACCTTGTGCAACTTGTGAAGACGTAATGGACGTATTTGAAAACCCATTAATAGAGTTTACCATTGAGAATGTCTTAGCACCATTTGCATGTACACTATCTACTATAATGTAGGTAACAGTTATAATATCACCATCTAATAGTTTTTGTCCTAATACACCATCTCCAAAATATATCTCTCTATGTCCATCTTCATTTTCTTGTTCATAAAAAACTTTAGAAGTTGTTGTTATGTTAGATATATTAGTGGACAATGAATAGGTTGTTATAATACCATTTGAGTTTACATTGATTTGTATTCTTGATTTATCGACTCTCTTATTAGATAATACAAACTTAGGATTTGAAAGTTGTGAATCATATACGAATGTATCTGTTGCGTAAGTTCCTTGCACTAATGATACATTATTGTAGATATATGAATCTCCACTTTGAGTTGGTTTTAATGTAGTTGGAACTATAAACTTATATGTTGTTCCATCAAAGGTTGTATTAAATACTGTTCCCCTAGAGATAGACATTTCTGAAGTTGTAGGATATGTATCATCTGCATTTTTTACACCCGATAGTGTCATATCAATAATTGCAGTTGCACCTGTTTCTGATTGGGGAATAAATCCTAAATCCTTTGCACGAGATACTACATTCTTTCTAATTTGTGCAGAATCTAAAAATAGTTCTGAAGCTGCGATGTTAGTATTGACTGCACTAATATGTGATGCATATGCAAGTAGGTCAACTAATACAGACATTGAAGAACCTTCAAAGTCATAGTCTTTAAATTGTTCTTGTCCTTTTAGGTAGTTTTTAAGGTTGATTGAAATATCATCAAAATCTAAATCAGTAATATTTAATTGTGAACTGTTTACTGCCATTATCGTGTCCTTGTTAGTAAGTATTGCATCTCTTGTGGTTCAATACTATTTATTACATTGAAAAATATTGTCATATTTAACTCGTTTCTGTTTACGTCTTCTAATTTGACTTGGACGTTATTAACTCTAGGCTCATATGCCTCAATTATACTGGCAATTTGTGTACCAACACGTTTACTACCAAACATGGTAGTATCTAATTCAAATAACATGGTTCTTATGTTTGCACCAAAGTTAGGTTTAAATGGTCTTTCATATGCATTTGTGGAAACAATATTTTTTACTGACCTTTTAACTGCTTCGACATCTGTCTTCCTAGTGATATCTCCTGTTATAGGGTGTGGAGTAAATGAAAGGTTTATATCTGAATAGTTATTTTCAGTTACAACCGTTTTTCCTTTGTTAACATATTCAGCCATACTTCTATTTATACGCTCTTGGGAACTGTAATGTCGATTGTTTGTGGAAAGCCTATAAGTTTTAGTAAATCACAGAATGTTAGGTTGATAAAATCAAATATCTTACCAAGTCCTATCGCTTTAAAGAACTTTTCTACAGTCTCAACCCACATGAATAGTAGTTTCTTTTTCCAATTAATCTTAAAATCTCTAAAGTCTGAAATCAAACTGTTAATTTCATCTTCTATAGATTGTACAGATAGTGCTATCTTTCCACCTATAATAGTTGCAAGGTCAATCCCTGCTATCGTTAAACTATCAAGTTTATTTTTGATATAGTCTCTATACTCCTTTGTCTTTTCTCCATACTTTGCTTTTGCAATTGCCTTCCATCCTGCTATCAATGACTCTAAATCAAATTCAAATGCAGTTGGCAACTTTGGAAGTCCTAATGAATCCCATATCTCCTTAAACTTACCTATGAGTTTCTCCCCCAACTTGAATATTGAATTAGTTACCCAATCCATAATCTCACTCTTAAGATATTTCCATATAGCTTTCGCTTTCCATTCATTACACTCTATACCAAAGTCCCCGTCAAAGACTTTGTATGAATCGGGAAGTAATGCATAAAACTTATCAATTTTATTACCAATCTGAGTTTTGATATTTGTTTGTTCTTCTTTAGTTAAAATTTTAAGAACATCTATTTCTATTCCTAAAAGATTTACCTTAAAAGATACTGGAATGATTTTAGATATTAGTTCCATAATTTTTACTGGGACATAAATGTGAAACTCTTGTAACATTTCTTCTACAGCGTCTCTTGCTTCCTTACCCCAATTACGAATTGTTCCTTTCTCCCAATAAGGAGAAGCTATATCTGCAAGCTTGTCCATAAAGTCTTCTACATCTTTAATAACTTTTTCAATCTCTTCTCTTGCCTCTGCAGTTATATTTTTTGCATTTGTTACAAGATAGACTTTTAGTTGACTAGGAATATCACCAATCTTTGCAAGTGCATTAGTTAAGTCTGCCTTAGTTGGTAGATTGATTATAGTTCCATCGGGACATGGGAATGCCGAAGGGATTATTGGAAGTGTCATTGCCATTATGAGTTCAACTTAATTGTGCCACCATTGATACTTACTTCAGGTGCAACGACTGATAGATTACCTGTAGATTCAATATCAGTTTTACCACCGACTGTAATCTTAGCATCTCCACCAACTGTAATGTTTACTTTCCCACCAACCCAAACTTCATCGTCTTTACACACTACAGTGTAATTGTCGTTTACTATTCTAGTTACCTGACTGCCATCAGGATGTATTTCATGGAATGTGCCTGAACGGTGTTCTACTGCAATTCTTTCTGCATCTAGTGTATCATCAATCTCCAATACATGACCTGATTCGGATTCTAAAACTTTGTTGTAAGGATAAACAGGTTTTGCTTTTGATGGAATACCATTTGCACTACTAGTGTCTCTTAAAGTGTAATCACCCTCACCTCTTGCAAACTTAGATAGGTCTGACTCGTCTATGTATAATGGATATTTCGGAAGTTTAGTAACTGTTGGGTTTGTAGTTTTATTCTCCGTTCCATCATACTTGATTTCAAGTTTTTCGGGTTTAGTTGGTGCAGTATCTAATGCATGTTCTAATCCAAAACTTCTGTTAGGAGCTTCGGGGGAATTTGCACCATCGGGTGTTCCTTTATAGTCTGCAACTGTTAATCTTCTTGGGTCATTAAAACCTTTAGAGGCACTTCTTGGTTCAAGTTCATCGTTTTCTTTTTCTAGATAACCATCTGCAGGTATACCAGCAATAGACCCTAAAATAATAAAGTCTTGCATATCGGTTTCGTCTCTAAAGAAACCTACAACAGTTGACCCCTCAACCAATCCATGTTGTGTTCCAAATCCTGATAGTCCTGCACTTGTGGTCGGTAAAATTACTTGTGACCATGGAAGGTCGGGTGTTGCAATATCACTTTTGTTATCAGTGTGAACACCATGTACACGAACTCTTACTCTTCCTATTGCTAAAGGGTCGTTTCTATCTTCTACTATTCCGTAATAATGGTTCATTTCTTTTTAGTCCTTTCAGTCCCTAATAATCTTTCAATTCTTTGTGTAATAGTTTGTTCTGAATCATATGATTTAAATCTACTTTCTTTTGAACACTCTAAGTTCAAAGTTCCATTACTTTCTATTACATTTATCTGAAGAGATAACCCCGTAATTAGATATACATCATCAGCACTCAATTCTAAAAGATTTTCATTAATGACCGCTTCTCCTGTTTGTAATATAAATTTTACTTTTTGTCCTACAGACACATCAGTTCTAGCAGGCAATGAAACCTCAACAGTGTTTTGTGCTAAATTCTCTATAAGTGCTTGTCGTTCAAGTTTAGAATTATCAGAACTCTTAATTCCCATATACTCTTCATCATCTGTTATAGTTTTCTTATTACTAAAAACATGTGTAGTTGTATAATCATTTATAACCAATGAATTATGTTTCTTACTTATATCACTAACCTTGTTATCATAATTTACAAGAGGATACTCTCCCTTTTCTTTTCTTTTTTCATATAGTGTCTCAATATCAAATGTATTAATCTCTTCAATCTTTCTTATAGGGTCGTAAACTTTTAATGTAGATGCATATGCACCAACAGATGTTCCACGAAGTGTATCAAACTCTTGTGGTTTTAGAGAGGCCAATATAGTTTTATTTTTTTCACTAGCACTTGATGTAAGATTCCCTATAGTAGGATAAAATGTAAAAACTTCTGAGAACTGTTCTTTTAACATACTGTCTAAAGATTTAAAATTATACTGTCCTGTTAATGTCTGATAGAAGAACATACTATTCTTATAACCCACTTCGTTTTCAGATGGATTTGAATTGTTAACTATCCAGTCAAAGGTTTTATTTACTGACCAATTGGGAATCAAAAATTGATGATTATCTCCTTCGGTATTATCTATTGTTCCTACAGACTCCATTGATATGCCTTCACCACCGTATTCACTTTCTACTATTGTTGAAAGTACATCTAACAACATTTTCTTATGGGAACCACGTAAGGTTTTACTAAGTCTAGTCTCTTTAGAAGTAAACATTAACTGCTCACAAAAATGTATGTTATATGTTTGAACAATATCATCTACTTTAGATACATTAGAGAGTTTATAGATTCTAAATGTTCTATCTATTCTTTGAACTTCGTCTGTTTCAAATGGTTGAAGTACTACTCTTAGTTTTTCTTGACCTGTTAGAGATAAGTTTTTAATTAAGTTTCGTCCGTCAATAAATGAAATATCTCCAGTAGTATGTTTACTGTAAATACTTTCATAAAGACCCATACGACTTGCTAAATTGGTAATGTCCCATGGGTTACTATGATAAGGGCTTATAATCTCAATCTTTTCAATGGATATCTTACCCTGTTGAGAATTATCAGAAGTTGAAGAAGAAGAAACAGTTTCAGTTGAAGTCTCCATATTATTAAGTACTCATTAGTCTTTCAAATTCTCTTACAACTTCTCCGATAAATTTTGGTTGTATAATTTTGATTTTTCGTTTAACTTCATTTAGATTGTATTCATTCTGCCAGAGAGATACGGAAGTAAATCCTGATGCGCTTACATTAGATTTTATTCCTTCTGCATTTATATAATGGTCTATAACATCTCTAGGTTCAATGACACTTATTATTTGTGAAGTCTTGGTCGACCCGACTAAAGTTTCACCTGCTTCCCATTGTCCTCTTTCAACTCTCACTCTTTTATTTAGGGGGTCTACTTCTAAGATATGTCCAGTCCCCTTTGGTGTTGAAACCTTTTCACCCAAAAGATATTTTCTAAGATTCAATAGATTGCCTTGACTATCATAGTTTGGATATTGAACAACATCATCACTTGTTGCAAAAGTTAAGTATTGACCTTTATAATATGTATCTATATGGTTTTCAAAAACTTCAGAACTCATGTGCCAATCATAATAGTTTTCTATATCATTGATTAGAAATAAAATCCAATGTAAGTCTCCATCTCCATATAGTTTAGTTGCAACTACATCGGGTCTTTCCCCTTCTTCTAATTCATAGTATTGATAATCAACAATAGTGTTCATATTGAAAGACTTAACTCTAGCCTTTCTAAAAAAATCTTTTATTGTAACTAGTTTACCATTTGATAAACGATATTGTATTGTTGGAAAATTCTCATATAACTTATTTGACATTTTATTCACCGTCCTCTAAAGATGGATTACTAATCTTAGCCTTTCCAGTTCCAATAGGTGATATTGATTGATAATTTCCTTGTGTTAATAGAACACCTTCTTGGAATGATAAATCCATATCAATAATTAATGGTTGACCGTCTTCAAAGGTTTCCATTTTACCACCATTGTTGTACTTAACATTGCAACCAGTTATGAAAGAAGGTAGGAACCCATCAAGTTTTTTTGCAATATCACCCTCCCAACTTATCTCCACACCATTAGGGACATTAAAATAGTTTTCAGAAAAATCGGTTCCGCCTTTTTCACCTGAAAATGTATCTGGCAACATTGCAGTTTTGAATGTCCATATCATATCATTAATAACTTGTGCCTCTTCTTTTGAATTTGGTCTAAACTGAAAAGACATATCAAATGTTCTGAAGGACATTCCGTCAAACATGATTTCCTGTTGTGGGTTAAAAATTTGTTGGTTTTTAAAATTAATGGTTGATAATGCAACAGCGTTTACCATTTTTTGGAGACCTTCAGAAACTTCTGCTCCTAAACCTTTTAGAACATCACCCGAAAAAAGTCCGCCACCATCTATCAAACTCCTTGCGACATTACCAAAGTCTTGAGTTTTGTAACTAACAGTCGGTGAGTTGTTTGCAACGTTAGGAACATAGATGTATATTTCTGTCTTTTTTTCACTTAATAAGTTGTTCTTTCCCTTTCTTTTTTTTCTAGGAAGAATACTGAAGTGTATATAGTTATCTAAAAGAGTATCCCTAGGATATACCAATTCAGCAGAAACCCCAGTTGGGTTTTCTTTAGCCAAATTTCTAGGAATCATATTTAAACCAACATTTCTACTTTTAAGTTCTTTAGAACGAATAGCCATTCGTTCCCGTTCGAGTTCAGATTCCTTTTCATATTCTGAAACATTTACATTATACCCTGTTCCAAATATCTTACTCGCTATTCCTTTTACAGATGAGATTGCAGTTGTTGCTTCGTTTAACTTTGAGAGAATTTTGTTTACATTTGCCATGTATAAATACCTATGAATAACTTTATATTATCTATTTATGTCAAGAAAATCGTATAGCGGCAAGTTTAAACCAAAGAACTACAAAAAATACAGAGGAGACCCCACTAAAATTTTTTACAGGTCACTTTGGGAAAGAAGATTCATGGTTTACTGCGATAATAACCCGAGTATTATAGAGTGGGGTAGTGAAGAAGTGGTTATTCCGTATATCTCTCCACTAGACAAAAGACCCCATAGATACTTTCCTGACTTCTATATCAAATACGTTAATGATAAGGGTCAATCCATAAGAGAAATTATAGAAGTTAAACCTAAGAAACAGACACAACCTCCAAAGGAACCTGTAAGAAGAACTAAACGATATCTAAACGAGATTGCAACATATGCTGTAAACCAAGCAAAGTTTAAAGCTGCAGAAGAGTATTGTAAAGATAGAAGATTGAACTTCAGAATATTAACAGAAGACCACCTAACTTAGATATGAAAAAACTATATGTGTTTGACTTAGACGGGGTTTTAATAGACTCTAAAAAAAATATGGAGAAGTCGTTTAACTCTTTAAAAACTGGTAGACCATTTGAAGACTACTTTAAACTTATTGGTAAACCATTCAAAGACATACTAACTGAGATTGGTATACTTACTGACCAAGATAAACTTATGAAAGAGTACAATGCATTCTCTTCAAAGAATAGTAAAATGATTAAGTTCTATGATGGTGTCGAAGACCATCTGAAACTACTTAAGTCTCAAGGTAAGAAACTTGCAATTGTTACATCTAAACATGTAGATAGAACACATGACATCTTATCTAAGTTGGACGTTGAGTTTGATTTCATCTGTTGTCCTACTGAAGGACTAAGAGGTAAACCCTCACCCGACCAACTACTATATACCCTTGCACATTGTAATACAAGTCCCCGTGATGCAGTCTATATTGGCGACATGATAGTAGACAAAGAATGTGCAGATGCATCGGGTGTAGATTTTATACATGCAGAATATGGATATGGTAAAGTAGAATGTTGGAACAAAGCAAAATCAATAC
>Ga0307488_10000232_pt1 | contig 43361 bp, 28 predicted proteins | sample SB02metaG_FD_202248 | JGI IMG/M metagenome (GOLD analysis project Ga0307488, IMG submission 202248) | Sea-ice brine microbial communities from Beaufort Sea near Barrow, Alaska, United States - SB 0.2 | ecosystem: Environmental > Aquatic > Marine > Coastal | place: USA: Alaska | collected... | reverse complement strand
TGAGAACGGTTCCCCCGTGAAAACACCACCGTTGGTCAGGAAGATACCGATACTGATCGCAAGGGTGGAGTTCGAGGTCAACGAGGGAGGAGCCAGATACAGCATAGTGGCGGTGCCATACGTGGACGTAGCGTTCGACGACAGGTTCAAGTTCCCAAGGGCGGACGTTCCTGTTGCCGCTTCCACGCCTGAGCAATGGGCTCTTGAGGTAGAGGCTGTCCTGGCCGACATGATGGAGCAAGAGATCAAGGAAGGGAAAAGAGAGATAGCAGACGAGTACGAATTCAACATCCATGCAGATGTGCTGAGAGTTGGGAGAGAGTATGATTCGAGCAAAGGTTCAACCAATAGGTCCTCGCATCCAAGAGCCCGCGGACAGAACTCCGGACCGATCGATGTAGCAAAATTAGAAAGAGTTGGAGGATCTGCAGGCAACAACACCACCCTTACGAAATTCTTCGAGGACGCCATAAGAACACAGACGGGGTACCAAGAGCTGTCCGATGACTTCTGGACGACCTATCTGGGCTCAGTGGGAGTGGGGGACGATATAATAAAGGATGAAAAGAAACTAAAGGATTTTGTGAACAGTGACAAGCTGGCAAACATAGTCAAGGACAACCAGTACGTGAATTGGTTCAAGATAAAGACCACGGTAGAGACCTTCACTGATCAGTTCGATGACATAACAAAGATGCATAAAAAGAGGATAGTGTACCAGGCGGTACCATACAAGATACATGTGTTGAAACTGGTGGCCCCGGGCATCAGTGCAGGGGCGACAGACTGGAGCAAAAAGGTACACAAGGAATACAACTACATTTACACAGGAGAAAACGTGGACGTGCAGGGTCTGAAGATCTTATACAAGACGGCCTACTACCAGAGGAACGTCAGGAACGACGACAAGGACACTGCGTACAAGGGAGTATTCGAGTGGGGGAAAAGTCTTGTGGAGGGAGTGTTTGGTAAAGAAATATATCCAGACCCGTTGATACCGTTGAGGCAGTATCCTTCCATAGTCAAGGGACGTAACACACTGGATGGCGGAAAAGATGAGAACGGGCAGGGACAACAGTTCTATGATTACCTGACCAACCCAAATGCAGATATGCTGAAGATCGAACTGGAGATACTGGGAGACCCGGCGTACATCTGCCAGGACATGTACATGCCCATACACCAGGACAGGGTAACCACAGTGGGTGGTGACAACACATACAGCGAGACTTTTGACAGTTTCAACTCTGACTCATACCAGCCAATATTCTTCCTCAACTACAGGCTTCCGGATGACATAGACACCAACACAGGATTGATGTTCAGCAGTGCAACAAAAAGAAGTGAGAACCTCTTCTTCAATGGACTCTACCAGGTCAACAAGATAGAGAGCAAGTTTGACAATGGCCAGTTCCAGCAAACATTATTCTGTTCTAGGTTCAACAACCAGCAGGGTGTCGGACCGGATTTTGACGTAGCACAGATCAACCTTGACACACAAAAATTAGTTGTCAGTGAAAAATCTCAGCTCACAGAAGACAGGGCGGAGGCTTTTAAAAACTCTAAAGAAGAGGGTGCAAAAAGAAGATATGAAAATGATGGAGCATATATTCCTATCATAAAAAAAAAATAAAAGGTCAAAATAAGGAAGCATAAATTAAAGTATGATCAACAACACACAAGGATTCTCAGACACGCACGACAACCAGAAGGAATTCAATGAGGCCAACCACGCCAAGGATTACGGGCCATTCCTGGCCACAGTCAAGTACGTGGAAGATCCCCTAAGGATGGGGAGGCTGGGAGTTAACATTCCCGCACTGACACACACGACGTTACCATCACAGAGACAGATAGTTTGGTGTCAGTATCTCTCACCATTCTATGGTGCCAAGACCATCAGGGCAGTGTCGGAAACCAGTCCTTACGATTACAGGGAAACGCAACACTCCTACGGAATGTGGGCGGTGCCACCAGACATAGACACAGAGGTGTTGGTCGTGTTCGCGAGGGGAGACAAGACTGCCAACTCTGCATTCTGGATAGGATGTGTGCAACAGCCACTGGTTAACCAACAGGTGCCCGGCTACGGATCTTCTAGCAACACAGAGTACAACTCTTCTACCAACAGAGAACGGGGGAGAGGCCAAAATGCCGGAGTAAAAGGACAAAATACGTATGGAACAGAATTCCTTCCATCCGGGGAGAAGAACCAAAGGAAATATGGATCCGGAGAATCGATAGGGAATCTTAACGATTGGAAGTATCCCATAAACGATGTACTCGCAGACCAGTTACAGAGGCAGGGATTGGTGCAGGATCCTGTGAGGGGAACAACGTCGAGCTCGGCCAGGAGAGAATCACCGAGCAAAGTATTTGGGATGAGCACCCCGGGACGTATTCGTGGAGATTCGAGAACTGTCAACATAGGGGTGGACAACGGCCCGGTCAAGACAGACAGGAACCCGGGACACAGTTTCGTCATGGACGACGGGGCGGAGAATGGCACCAACCAACTGACGAGATTGCGTACAGCATCGGGACATCAAATTTTAATGCACGACACGGAAGGTGTGGTGTACATAGCCAACGGTTCGGGAAACGCATACATCGAGATGCAGAAGAACGGACGTATAGACGTCTACTCCGGCGTAGGTGGTATCAACCTGAGGACAGAGGGAGACATGAATTTCCACTCAGATCTCAACATGAATTTTCATGCCAACGGACAGGTAAGGATGAGTTCGGCCAAGGAGATGATCCAATCCGCCGATGCGATACTGACAGTTGGGGAAAAAGGTATCTTACAGAGTTCGCCCGCGGGTGGTATACAAGCATATGCTGAATCGTCTATCTCATCATTCACTCCGGGACAGCAGTTGCACGGGGCCGGAGGACAGATACATCTGGCAGGAGCACAGGTACACATGAACTCAACAAAAGCGAGTCCACTATGGGGGCCAGCATGGCTGACCAAGGAAAAGGCAGGCATGGAACTGCGAGAAGAGGGCGATGTCGAACTGGCAGGGAAACAAGAGGGTAAAAGACCATTAAAATCTTTCACCAGGAAGACCAAGACCACGGTGCACAGATTTGTAACACATGAACCCATGTTCAGGGCCAGCGTCATAGACAGTGACAGTATAATTCCAGTGGGCGCCGATAACAAGAAGAAGTGGCTTCAAAAGGCCAACACACCAGGCACTCCCGAGTACATAAACCAACAGCTCAGATTGAACGAGAACAGTGCGATCCGTGACGCAATTTACCAGGCAGATGCAGTGCAATGGGTCAAACAGAATATAGGTGACAGCACCAACGCCGTCAAGGCCAAGGAACTTCTGACCGAGTTCGGAACCAAATACAACGAGATATATGGCATAACTGAAAAGATAAATCTGCCGTTCGACATCAAGGACAGTATTTCAGAGAAGTTCAAGGGGCTGGATTTCAATTCTCCCCTCAAGGACCTGACCAGTAATCTCACCACACAGGTTGTGGAGAAATTCACAGGCAAGAGCACAGAACTGTTCAAGGACAATGTTTTCGTCAACAGTGCGGGAGAGTTGTTCACACTGGGGAGCAGTAGCGGAAACGTTTTAGATGAATTTGGAACAAGTGGAAACGTATATGGTACAGGTACAAATGACGTGTTGACAAACGTAAAGGGCATAAGTGGCAACATAGACCTGCTGAACAGCAGTCTTAATTCCGTGCAAGGACTGACCAAGAATCTGTCGTCCGGGAACATAGAAGGTACCATAGCCAATCTCAACAGCATAACCCAGACCTACAAGAGCGTGGTGGGTGGCCAGATAGTGGGCATGAACCAAGTCAAGAGCCTAGCAACCAAGGTGGGACTGTTCAATGCCAGGGATGCCGCGAGGGGCGGACAAACTTTTTCAGAGAACGTGGGTGTGAATTTATCAGACAAGATAGGAAACATAGGCGGCAAGGTCAAGAGTTTCTTCGAAGGTTTCAAGTGGAGCGATGTGAGACTGAAAGAAAACATCAAATTAGTTGGAAAGTCACCCGATGGTATCAACATTTATTCGTTTAAATACAAGCAGTCAGCAGGGACATACGAGGGCGTGATGGCACAGGAAGTTCCATGGGCGAGACAAATGACAGACACAGGATTCTACATGGTAGATTACAGCAAGGTGGATGTTGAATTCAGGAGATTGAACTAATGGCATACGGAGATTCAGGATCAGGAAATTTATCCAACAAGACAGTGACATTCAAAGGTTTCAGTTCACGTGCGGACAAGAAGAACTTCAAACTGTACGATTTTGAGTGTGCCAAGCAGGATCTGATCAACAGGTTAAGCATACGTAAGGGCGAGAGGGTGGAGAACCCGGAATTTGGTACTATAATATATGACGCCATATTCGAACCGTTCACGGATGTACTGAAAGATGCCATTGTCGAGGACATCACAGCCAACCTAAATGCAGATCCACGTATATCCACAGAGGAGATACTAGTGACAGAAGCTGACAAGGGCATAGCAATACAGGCAACTATAACATATGTTCCCCTGAATATCACCGAGAAACTGAGATTTGACTTCGATGAGAACTCACTCTTACGCCTATCTTAAAGTACGCACATTTCCTAACACATAAATATCGTTGTATATACTATGGCCACAACAGATAGACAGAACCGATTATTAGTTGCCGAGGATTGGAGGAAAATCTACCAATCATTCCAACAGGCAGATTTCAAGAGCTACGACTTCGAGACACTTCGAAGAACCATGGTGGCATACCTTAAGGAAAATTATCCAGATGACTTTAACGATTTTGTTGAAAGTTCGGAGTATGTTGCACTGGTAGATCTGATAGCCTACATAGCACAGGCACTTTCTTTCAGAGTGGATCTAAATGCAAGGGAAAATTTCCTGGAGACCGCCGAGAGAAGAAACTCTATTTTGCGATTAGCAAGACTTATCAACTACAATGCAAAGAGAAACAAACCAGCAACAGGTCTTTTAAAAATTGATGCTATATCCACGTCACAAGATGTTGCAGATTCGTCAGGAACGAATCTTGCAAACAGCACAATACTGTGGAACGATTCAGCAAATTCAAATTACAGAGAACAGTTCACTTCGATACTGAATGCGGCCAACCAGACAGGACAACTTTTTGGTTCACCGAGGGAGTCGGGCACAATAGGCGGAATATCAACAGAGATTTATACTCTGAGTTCTAATCAATCCGACCTTCCTATATTTTCTTTCAACAAATCCATTGGTGGAACAACCAGGCAATTCGAGATAGTTCCGAGCTCGATAAATGATTCAGAATCTATTTACGAAGCAGATCCAATAATAGGATCGGGCCTGACGTATACATATAGGTCAGATGGATCTGGTGACAGCTCCAACAACACAGGGTTCTTCTTTCTCTTCAAGCAGGGAATAATGCAACAGACAGATTTTAACGTAGACACAGCAGTGACCAACTATGTCCAATCATTACAGGCCTCTAACGTCAACGATACAGACGTTTGGTTATACAAGTTAGATCAGTTTGGCCAACTGTTAGAAAAATGGACAGGGGTACCAACACTGTCAGGCAACAACGCAATCTATAATTCACTAGCAAAGTCAGAAAGAAATACCTACAACGTTGTGACAAAAGTGAATGATTCCATTGACCTTGTGTTCGGGGATGGAAACTTCTCCAACTTGCCCTTGGGAACCTTTAAAACATATTACAGAACCAGCGACAATGCCAGGTTTGCAATACAACCAGCAGACATGCAGAACGTACAGTTAGTAGTTCCATACGTGGATGCCAACGGTGCACAGCAGACACTGACACTAACAATCAGTCTCAAGTCGTCTGTGTACAACAGTGCCGCAACAGAGTCAAACGCTTCAATCAAGGAGAAGGCCGCACAGGTGTACTACGCACAGAACAGGATGATCACAGCAGAGGACTACCAAGTGGTACCACTGTCAGCGTCACAGGAAATTGTCAAAGTCAGATCAGTGAACAGGTCAGCATCAGGCATATCCAGGGCCAAGGAAGTGCTGGATCCAACAGGTGCATATTCAAATGTGAACGTGTTCGCAGAGGACGGCATGATTTATAGGGAAGAAAGCACTCAGCAGTTCACTTTCACTTTCAACAACAGGAGCGATATACAGTCAACAATTGATGTATCGGTAGAGGCAAAATTAAAAGAAGCATATGCCAGACAGTTCTACTATTCAAAATATGCAACAAAAGATCTGAGTTCTTTGTCAGCGACATGGAATTCTACCACGACGGGGACAAACACCAACACAGGATACTTCACATCAGGTGGAGCGTTGGTTGTTGGAGATTTCGCAACTTCAAATTTGAAATATGCCAAAACAGGTGCATTGATAAAGTTCACGTCACCGGACACAAGGGAATTTTTAAACGACACATTAGTAACGGCAGGAACAGACAATGCCGAAGATAGAGCATGGGCCAAGGTCGGTGCAGTCGTGTTGGATGGTGCTAATTCGGGCGTGGGTAATCTAGAGGACGGAACAGGTCCAATAACACTCAACGACGTACTACCAAACGGTGCTGTACTCAATGCAGTCATCCCCGCTTTCACAACATCATTCTCGGCAACTCTTGAAGTAGACATAATAAACAGGATTGAAGCATACGAGGAATTTGGCCTGAGATACGATCAAGATGCAGAAGAATGGAAGGTTATAACAAGCACTAACCTAAGTTCCAGCACAGTGTTTGATACGGCAGGTGCAGGCAGTACGACAGGAACCAATGTAGATGCTAGTTGGTGGTTCAAGTTTAGCAATGATGGAAACACATACACGGTCGTGTACAGGAAACTGGATTACATATTTGAATCAGAGGGACAGAACAAGTTCCATTATGATGCACAGGAAAAAATTTACGACTACAAGACGGGCAAGAGTGTGAAAGACACTGTGAAAATTCTAAAAATAAATTCTATCGTTTCGACAGGCAACAGCATAGGTTATCCTATCACATGGCAGGTTGTGGATACAGTGACAGAAGCAGACGGTTTCCAGGACAACAGGAAAGTAAAGATCGGTTTCTATGACGATGATGACGACGGTGTTGTTGACAATCCAGAAATCTTTGACATATTAGTTGAACCGGACACTTCTGTTTCGACTAAATTCGTATTCTTTGAAAAATACATATCTTACGACACAATAGAGAGATACAGATTCTATGCCGCAACAAATTTCGTCGTGAGTGAGAACGAAGCAGATATAAATTTGAACACTACCACGTACACAGACGGTCAGCTGTTCTATTTCTATGATGGTGCAGAGGACGTGATCAAGAAATACAGTTCGACTACAAACACACTTTCAACTACAACTGATTATATAGCGAGAAGAGGCAGGAGTTCGATCAGCTTCCAGTACAGGCACAATGCCGGACAAGAGACCAGGATCGATCCCAGTGTGTCAAACATCGTGGATGTGTACATGTTAGAAAGAACCTATGACAATTTATTTAGAGTATGGTTACAGGATGGCGGAGTCAAACCTGTAGCGTCAACATCAGATCAACTGAGGATATCGTACTCAGGCACACTTAATCCTTTAAAATCATTATCAGATCAGATCATCTACCACCCAGTGAAATACAGGATACTTTTTGGGTCAAATGCAGATGAAGAGCTACAAGCAACTTTCAAAGTTGTCAAGAACACAAAAACAAATGTCACGGACGCAGTGATCAAGACAAGAGTGATTGCCGCGATAAATGAATTCTTTGCGTTAGACAACTGGGATTTTGGAGACAGTTTTTACTACACAGAACTAGCCGCTTATGTACACAATCAACTTGCTCCAGACTTACTGACAGCAGTGATTGTGCCAAACCAATCAGGACAGACATTTGGGTCTCTGTTCCAGATCAATTCAGCGGCAGACGAAATTTTTATCAGTGGGGCCACCGTTGATGATGTATCGATAATAACTGCACTGGGAGCCAACCAATTGACGGCATCCGGCACAGTGGTTACATCGACATCAACTGCCACGACAAATACGACAACTACGACAACAGGATCAGCAGTGTCAGGCTCTACTACAACAGGATCGGGATCAAGTTCAAGTTCCGGCAGTAGTGGGTCAGGATACTAATGGCTGACAATCCAACAAACACATCATCTAACAACGAAGTAGTCAAGCAAGGCAACAATGAGTACAGGAAGACTGTACAACACCTACCGGCGTTCTACAGGACAGACAGCAACCAGAGATTCCTATCGAGCACACTGGATCCTTTGGTACAGAAGGGTGAACTGGAGAGATTGGATGGTTTCATCGGCAGGCAGGATGCCTACACCAGATTAGTAACAGACAGATACGTTACAGCCACCAACATGGACAGGATGGCATATCAGCTGGAACCTGCTGTGACGTACACAGGCAGAGACACTACATCGATAAATCCAGAAGATCAGGTCAAGTTCACAGGAACGTATGACGACTACATAAATCAAATCAAGTACCTTGGCGGCAAGGTGGACAACCATGACAGGCTGAACAAGGAAACTGTTTACGGGTGGAACCCAGCAATCGACTACGACAAGTTGATCAATTATAGGGAATACTACTGGATGCCGACCGGTCCGAACGCAATAGAGATAGACTCTGTAGGACCGTCGGTTGTTGCAGAATATGATGTGGTCAATCTTGCCAAGGGTGCATACAATTTTGGTCACAGACCTGGAGAAAATAATCCCATACTAACACTCTACAGGGGTAACACATACAAATTTAATGTAAACGTAAAAGGACATCCTTTCTACATAATGACTGAACCATACAAGAGTCAGGTTGCAGAGGATGGTTCAACGTCAACACTTTACTCAACAGGCGTGACCAACCAAGGTGCCCAATACGGCACAGTAACATTCACTGTACCACTTACAGGTACTCCGGATACTCTGTACTATCAGTGTGGTAAACATAATGCCATGTATGGTATATTACAGATAAGAGATGTCAGCACACTAGCAAAAATTAATCCCGAGGACGACATAGTAGGGGTCAAGGATTACAGCATAAGAACATTGAATCTTTCTAACGGAATGAAAGTAAAATTTACAGCAGGACAACTTGCAACGAATTCACCATATCTTAACAAGGAATACTATGTGGAGGGTGTTGGGGAATCTATAACACTGACCAATGTTGACGATCTTATAACACCGGCAAGTTATGCCACAGAAAGTACCATACTCTACGATTCGGTTGATTATGACTCGAGGCCCTATGCCCTTGCATACTACACACCAGAAACCAAAGACCATATAACGATAAAGAGGGATTCTCGTGATCAGAACGCATGGTCCAGATACAACAGATGGTTCCATAAGTCTGTGATAGAGGAAACAGCTAGGGTAAATGGTTTCACAGCGAACCTGGACGAGAATGACAGGGCCAAGAGACCTATTATTGAATTTGATTCGGGACTTGCACTTTACAACCACGGTACTGTGGCCAAAACATCTGTGACACTTTATGACACAGTGACGACAGATGCATTCAGTGATGTCGTGCTCCAAACAGGTTACATAGTGGATGGTATCACACTTGCAGAAGGTATGAGGGTGATATTCTCAGCAGACACGGATCCCACAGTAAACGGTAGGATATACAAAGTCAGCTTTGCGACAGCAGGCGACAGCACACAAGTGATCTCACTGACACAAGAGGCAGACGGAGTTCCAGCTGACAAGGACAGTGTGTTTGTAGAATTTGGAACAACGAATCAAGGCAAGACCTTCTATTACAACAATGCAACCACTGCCTGGGTTGAATCACAGCAGAAGACAGGAGTAAACCAACAGCCATTGTTTGGTATGTGGGACGATAAACACATAAGTTTCGATGATACAACAGTATATCCAAACTCAACATTTGTTGGTGCAAAAGTTTTTGAATTTAAAACGTCTGACACGGCAACCACAGACACAGTTTTAGGAATCAAAGTAAAATACAACACAATTAATAATGTAGGTGACATTGTCTTTGAATCAGACCACACAGCCGGAACATTCTCTTACAAATCCGGATCGGCTACTGTAACAAAGAATCTAGCAGAAGGACATCTTCACTACACGACAGGCAGAGAAACACACAACTCAAGGAGCGCCTGGATAAAAAGGACCAACGAGAGTAAACAGAGGGTCATAAGGACTTTCATCGTGGATAGTACAGAGAACCAACTGTTTCCTATAGATTTCTACAAGAATTCTGCAGGCTTAACAGACCTGGAAGTTTCAGTTTCTGTGAATGGTTCCAGGAAAACACTCGCAACGGATTACACGCTTGTTGACGGTACAACCAACAAGTACGTAAAATTTGTCAAGGCCTTGGCAGTCAACGATCAGATACGTGTTGCTGGTTATAGCGGTGCCGACAAGATAGTCAACAAAGGTATCTACGAAGTACCGGAAAATTTATCTACTAACAGCTTGAACATGCAGTTAGGAACGTTCACCTTTGGACAGATACTGGGACACGTTAGGGATATATTTGACAAGAATCAAGATGTGACAGGTGCGATACCAGGAGAGTCAAACCTAAGAGACAGACCTAATGCGAGATTAAAAGGTGGTAGCATACACCAACACGAAGCACCATTACTTCCAGCAGTGTTTGGTCTTATAGACCAGGAATCTAACACAATATTGGCAATAGACTATGCCAACCAGGAATACGAGAAATGGTATAATGCATTTCTTACACATGCAATAGGTACAGCATACGAAGGCAATGCCGCAGACAGGGTCGATGAGATTGTTCCAGCAATAACACTAGGTAGGAAAAGCACTTTCCCATTCTACTACGAGGATATGATAGGTTGGGGAGAGAATGTTTCAACAAGAACTTACACAGTGCTTGGAGCAACACAGACAGATTATGCACTTGACTCACAGCATGACATAACAACAACCAGCAACAGGGCAGTCTATGTTTATCTGAATGATGTACAACTAATTTTAGGCACGGACTACACATTCAGCACAGTTGATGACAGCGTGACCATATCGACCACACTTGCGGAAGGGGACATTGTCAAGATAAAGGACTATTCAGACACAACTGGCAGTTACATGCCACCAAGTCCGACTAAACTTGGAATGTATCCAAAATACAAACCGGAATCATTCACAGATACAACTTACATAACCGACACGGCAGTGATCAGGAGACACGACGGATCAATTATAAAAGCATACGGCGATGAGAGAGATGACCTTATACTCGAGTTAGAGAAAAGGATCTATAACAATCTTAAGACAGCACACGATCCCTCTTTGATCGATATACATGATGTTACGCCTAGTGCATTCACATCAACGGAATACACACTGCAAGAAATTAATGATGTTGCGGCAACTGACTTCTACACATGGTCAGGCAGGAACAGTGTACAGTACATCAACAACACAAGTTTTGTCGAAGGTTCCCCGTTCACATACAACTATGCGAGAAGCACAGATAGACTGAACATTCAATCTCTCCCAGGACACTGGAGAGGCATATACAATTACTTCTACGATACAGATGCTCCGCACTTGAGACCATGGGAGATGTTTGGACATGCAGAGAAGCCAACAGACTGGGAAGCAACATACGGACCAGCTCCATACACATCGGCCAATGATGTACTTTGGGATGCCGTTGCAACAGAGCCAGGCAGATATGGTAAGCCAGAAATTAAAACTTATCTACCGGTCGATGCATCAGGTAATCTTTTAGATCCACTTGCGGCAGGACTTGTGGACAACTTTGACATACCGGGCAGGCAGGCTTCATGGAAATTCGGAGATTGGGGGCCAGCAGAAACATCATGGAGGAGATCTAGTGCATATCCTTTTAATGTAATAAAGACACTGGCACTTACCAGACCGGCTAAATTCTTTTCAAACCTGTTTGATCCTTCTAGACTGACAACCAACACAGCAGGAAATCTGATCGACACAGATACGGGTATTAGGAAAACACTGGCCACATCCAAGTACCACTTGGAAACAGTGACTGACAATAATACTGGAGTGACAACAAGGTACCAGACAGCAGGATACCAGCCATTTGTAGTCAACTATTTGATATCACGTGACTTAGATGTCACAGAATTCTACTACAAAAAGATGAAAAATCTTTCCACACAGTTAGCATACAAACTGGGAGGATTTACAGACAAGGACAACTTAAAAGTATTGACTGATTCTGTATCACCGGGATCGGTGTCAGGTTCAAAATTCATACCGGATGAGAACTACAAGATATTGTTTAGGACATCCAATCCTGTTGAAAGTTTCCAGTACTCGGGTGTGTTGATAGAGAAAAACAATGATGCGACTAGTGACGGTTCTACACTTTTAGGTGGATACAAAATACTTGGATACTCAACTACAAAACCATATTTTAAATTTAACTACCCTGTTAAAACGGCAACAGAGTATGCAGTATCAGTAACTGGCGCGACGTCGGTCAAACGATACGCATCTTTCCAGGAAAATACACAGACCATACCTTATGGTTATGTGTTTAACACGATTCAGGATGTAGCTGATTTCCTTTTTGGCTACGGCCACTGGTTGGAAAGCCAAGGATTTAAATTTAATAGGTATTCGAATGAACTGAAAGAAACACTTAACTGGGCAAACGCAGTCAGGGAGTTCTTGTTCTGGACGACACAGGAATGGGCACCAGGATCTGCAGTGACAGTATCACCAGCGGCAGATGGGTTTGAACTTGACACGAACAACAGTATAGTTGGCAAATTAAGGAACCTAGCAGGTGATTACTCATTGTTGGACGCAGGGGGAAGGAAAATAGATATAGCAGAGATATCAACAAAACGTATTGGCAAGACGTTTGACTTATCAATCAAGTCAGACAGCATAGGTCTTTACAATGTGGCACTTAACACAGTACAGAAAGAGCACATATTATTGTTTGACAACAGCACAGTATTTGCAGACATTATATATGATCCTTTCACAGGGTTCAGACAGCAGAGGCTTAAACTTGTTGGATGGAAGACAGCAGGATGGAATGGCGATTACTATGCTCCAGGATTTATGTTTGATGCCGCACAGGTTTCATATTGGACAGCAAATACAGACTACAGGATAGGCGACTCCGTAGAGTACCAAGGAAAATTCTATGTTGCAACAGTGAATCATAACTCGACAACAACCTTTGAAACTTCAAACTGGACATTAAAAGATGAGAAACCGGCACCGCAATTGATTCCAAACTTTGATTACAAAATATCACAGTTCAATGATTTCTATAATCTAGAGTCAAACAACTTCGATGAGTCACAACAGCGACTGGCACAGAGACTTATAGGGTACCAGTCAAGGGATTACTTGGAAAACTTATTTGTCAATGATGTATCACAGTACAAGTTCTACCAAGGGTACATCAGAGAGAAGGGCACACAGAATGCAATAGACAAGATTCTAAAGGTACAGTACGAGGGAGAAAACATCAACTTAGAAATGTATCCGGAATGGATGATCAGGACAGGAAGATTTGGAAATACAGATTCTGTAGAAAACATACAGATAACACTCAAAGACAACGAGGTATATTCAAACCCACAAAGTGTAGAATTGTTTGACACAACCAACGAGACCAAGGAGTTCACGAGATCTATTTCGGTTAGTAAGGATCAAATGTACTACAAGCCTGTTGACTACACTGCTTCGACAACTTTCAGCAGATTAGATTACACCAAGGAGGGTGTGGAAAGGGATCATGCACAGGTCTACAAGACAGCAGGATATCCACAGCTGAATCAGGTACAACACACTGCATTTAACATAACGGATATCAGTAATCTAGACATGAATCGTATAACGTCAAATGATCTCATATGGGTAGCGAACAAATCCAACAACGACTGGGACGTGTTTAGGATAACCAGCGCCAAAATTAAGATAGCTGAACTAAAAACAATTAATGATGCCACACAGCTAGAACTGACCTTCACTAGTTCACATGGACTGACAGGAGGCTCACCCACAAAACTGGCCGACTACTTTGGAATATCAAACAGTGAGGAACTTACACTTAACGGTGTGCACCAAGTTTCGAGCGTGACAGATCACAAGACTGTGATAATAAATTACACTGGCTCTACTGCATTCATACCAACACTGGAAGATGGATCAACGTCAGACAGCTACGGAAATATTTACAAATTCATATCAGTGAGATTGACATCCATGGACAATGTGAATGACCTAATCAACTATGCTGACTATAACGATAAGGATGTGGCCATAGAAAAAGAAGGCGACAAGGTGTTTGCTGACACAGACAGCTCAGGACTGTGGCGTGTGTACGAGAAACAGGATCCGTACGTAACGGGTACAATACCGTCTCCGGATGTATCAACATCAGACCAAGAGTTCGGTCACAAGATAGTGGCGAGGAATGATGGTAGGACACTTGTTGTTTCTGCTCCAGGAAAAGCTCAGGGAGAAGTACATTTCCTGTTCAGATCTAACACAGCGGCAGGAACACTGTTTCAGTCACAGTCAACACAGACCATGACAGAAAATGATGACAACACTAGTAGGTTGGGTGAATCACTATCTATGAGTACAGATGAGAACTTCGTTGTAGCAGGTGCACCATTCACCAACACAATAAGTTCAGATGGCAGTACTAGATACACAGACAGTGGACTGGTTAAGATATACCTATGGGATCCAACAACATTCAAGTATGGAATACTGAACACCCTAACTCCACCAGAAGATGGTTCGACTACAGATTCAGTACAGACACAGAACTTCGGTTGGTCACACAAGATTTCAGAACCAGGTGTGGGATCAGGCAGAACAACAGCAACGAAATATCTTTTCGTTGGAGCACCGGGACATGGTGATGATGTGGGACAGGTCTACATGTATGAGTGGGGCATCGGTGCGGACGGATCAACATACGACACATGGACACAGAATTTAACGATCACATCAGCGGATGCTGGAGCAGGGAAAAGATTTGGACACAGATTAGAAGCCAATGACAATGGTGACATACTGGCAGTGAGTTCACTGGCACCGGGACAGGCAGGTAAAGTGGAAATATACATAAGGAATTCACAGGCAAATGACGGTAGCACAGATCATTCGTTCTCTCTGGCGCAGACACTAGAAGGCATAAGTGCAGATGGGTCGTCACTGAACACAGCGTTTGGTGATTCGATGACAATGACCAAAGACGGAACTGTTTTGATAGTAGGTGCACCTGGTGTTGATGACGGTAGCACAGGACAGATAGACGGTGGAGCAGTTTACTACTACAAATGGAATGCAGACGGTTCTACAAACACATACACATTACAACAAACAATAGCGGCACCGGATGCACAATCAAACATAAAGTTTGGAACAAGCGTTGATATAAACACCACCGGCACGAGGGTAATGATAGGTGCAGAACAAGGTGCAACACCTAGGGAAATGAAAATTGACGCAGGGGAGACCACTTTTGATCTACAGGACACAACATTTGGTGATCTGAATACAGGATCAGGAGCGGCATACACGGCCACAATGTACAACACAAAATTTGTGATAGATGACAAGATGGTAACCAATAACGTATCAGAAAACGACGACTTCGGGAAAGGGTTGTGTGTTATTGATAACACCGTATTTGTAGGTGCCCCAGACGACGAAGGAAATATCGACATATCAAATGACGGAACGGTGGCAGTATTTGATCTTACAGTGACAGGAGAGTACGCCTGGAAGAATATAGCTTCAGAGACAGCATTGATGGACCTAGACAAACTTGGACAGGTTTTTGAGTTCAGCAAAGGAGCAAAACAGATTCGAGACCATTACGATCTTTACGATCCAATACAGGGAAGAATACTGGGTGTTGCAGACAGAGAAATAAACATCAAGACAACCTGGGATCCAGCAGTTTACAATACAGGAGAAAATGCCAACACCAAAACACCGTGGGCAGAGAGGCACTTAGGCGAGGTATGGTGGGATCTATCAAAAGTAAAATGGACATGGTATCAGCAAGGTGATCAGAAATTCAAACTGAACAACTGGGGTAAGATTTTCCCAGGATCTAGCATAGACATATATGAGTGGACAGAATCCACATTACTACCAAGTGAATGGCAGTTAAATGCAGTATCACAGGATGGCGCAAGTAGGGGAATAACAGGAACGCCATTAAATCCCGATGACTCACAATACACAGTAATACGGAGATATAGTTCTGCACTAAACACCTTGGTGAACTACTACTACTATTGGGTTAGGAACAAATCAACAATTCCTTCTAGCAGTGTTGTTCAAAGAAAGAACTCTACGGCATTCGTAGCAAACCTAATATTAAATCCTCGGAGATCAGGTTTCAACTACTATTCAGTGACGGACACTAACAAACTGATACTGAACAATGTCGGCACACTATCAGGCAGTGATGTAGCATTGAACATAGACATCAGGACCAACACGTTTGATGGTGATGCACACTCGGTATGGAAACTGGCCAAAGAAGGAGACAAGGATTGGAAACCAGGAACAGTGATAGAGACACGTTGGTGGGATTCACTGATAGGACAGAACAGCACAGGTGATTTAGTTCCTGATATCGATCTTCCAGTGAACGAGAGATACGGAAACAGTGTGAGACCTAGACAGAGTTGGTATGTGGACAGGTATTCAGCACTAAAAGAAATCATAGACTACTCTAATACAGTATTGAAGAAAAATCAATTGGTTGGGACAATCAATCTTACAAACCTGGATTCTAAAGATCCAGAACCAACTGCCCAGAGCCTGGAATGGGACACGACCATAGACACATATGCAGAGTTGACATACATCGATACAAGAGATCTCTCCGGAACTGTGAGATACCTTGTCAGGGCAGATGAAACATCAAATGGTTACTGGGCGATATACACATGGGATGGTACAGAATTCACTAGGACAAAATTACAGACTTACGACACATCCGGTTACTGGAATTACACAGACTGGTATGGCACAGATCCTGCTATTCATGAGATGATACACAATGAAAACACTCCTATTGACAAACAGGTGACTTATGAATACGAGCTAGACACACTAGATCTTGCCATAGGAAAACACGTTAAGGTCACTAGTGCGGACACAGGTGGATGGAAACTGTTCATGAAGACGGCAGATGGGTACATAAATGTTGGTACAGAGAATGGGACAATACGGCTATCGACAAAACTTTATGACTACTCACAGGATGCCACAGGTTTCGCAGGTGAGGATACATTTGACGACAACTTCTTTGATCAATCTCCTGCAACGGAAACAAGGAAAATACTTACAGCACTGAGGGATGACATATTCATAAATGATCTTGCTTTGGAATACAACACACTGTTCTTCACAGGAATGAGGAAAGTACTAGCAGAACAGACTTACGTTGACTGGATGTTCAAGACATCATTCATCAATGCTAAAAATTCGGTCAGAGCATTGGACCAAAGGAAGACATACACGATAGGCACAGACAGTTGGATAGAAAGTTATATAAATGAAGTGAAACCTTTCCACACAAAATTGAGAGAATACAGATTAGGCCACACAGGCACAGACACACAGGACGGTTTATTCACAGACTTTGACAGTCCAACATTCTATGATGCGACAACAGGAAAGATCAGAGCATTGAATGTTAACAGCGACACAGACAAACTTACTGAGTATCCTTGGCAGATGTGGAATGACTATCACAAGAAATATGTTTCGTCTATTACTGTAAGCAAAGGCGGCTCCGGCTACACTAAAACTCCAACAGTTACTATAGTTGGCGGAACAGTAGGAGCAACAGGACCATTCCAAATACTGGCAACAAGCTCGAGTGGATCAACGTCAGGCAGTTATGGTTACTTCTATCCATTGTTCACTAGTCAGGAGCAGGCAGAGATATATGATTCACAGAATGGTGGGGCAGGCACAACAAACAGCTACACGTTCGATGGTTACACAGGCACGTTCTATGGACCAAGCACGAGCATCACAGCCCAATCAACAATTTCGTTTGCATTCAAGATGTACACAACACCTGCCACGACGGCGGCCACTGCCACAGCAACAGTTGTGGGAGGCACAGTAACAAAAATTACAGTGACAGGAATTGGTGCAAACTACACTTCAACACCCATGGTGGTGTTAACCGGAGGTGCGGATGATGGTTCAACACCATCGGACACGGCCAGAGCTTATGCGAACCTGAACAACGATCTTGTCAGAGACATAGATACAACAATAAAATTTGACAGGGTTTCAAGCACATCAAGTGTGGTCGACTGGACAGCATCCACGAGCTATGTGTATGGACAACTGATTAGATACAAAAACCAATTATACAAAACAACAAGTGCCTTCACTGCAACAACAGACTTCAACGATAGCACAAACAACTTATACAAGGTATACGGTGATGAGACAGGACTAACAGCGGCGGACAGAACAAAAGGTTTCTACACACCAACTGCAGGAATGGCAGGTAATGAACTGTCACAGGTAATGTCAGGTGTTGATTACGGTGGAACAATGGTCACAGGATTGCTGTTCTCACAGGAACAAGGATGGGACAAAGAAGGTTGGTATGACTTCCCATGGGACAACTATGGCGAATCTAGGATCAAAGCCTTCCGTGCTGATGGCCTAACAGCGTCATTCACTATTACGCCGGCACCGGCTGTGAGTGATGTTTACCAGGTCTATGTGACGTCGGACGACAGCACAAGGAAAAAACGAAATGAAGTAATCAGAGGTGACGGTTCGACGACAGTGTTCATATTAACTTCCGTACCAGACGCAGGTTCACTGGTAGAGTTCATACCTTTTGATGATGATGGTGTACTGACACCAACAGATGACAGGACACTTGACTCAATAATCAAAGGCGGACTGTTTGGTTCTGCGATAGGATCAGCACCAAGTGACATACTACTGGAAGGTGATGATTTTGTATCACCTGAAACCAGCTATGCACCTGAAGAAACAGTACCAGGACAACTTTTTGATACACTAGACATCAAGGTATACACATCTCCAGAATCAGGAGTACCGTTTATATCTAGTAAAAATCACAGAGGTGACGGAACTACATTAACGTTCAGCATAGGAGACTATCCAGGAACACTGGGTTCTGTGACAGTTTCAGTGGACGGCGTAATTAAGAAAGGTAGTGCCCTAGATTCTACAATATCTGATTACACTATTAATGTTACTAACAAAACTATTACATTTGACACGGCACCAGCAGTGAACAGTGTTATTGCATCTAGAGTTTTTGCAATAAGTGGAGAGAATTACAGGGTACTGGATCAGTACACAGGTGACGGAAGCACAGTTACGTTCACAACATCAACAAGAGGCGAATTCAATTTAGATTCTACTGTGTCTGACATATACATCACTATCGACGGTGTGCCAACAACAGCATTTACAACAACAACAACTGCCAATGCAGTCACAGTAACATTCAATTCGGCACCGGTGGCTGATGCATTTGTGCAGATTGCAGGATTCAACAAATCTGCAACAAGCACGAGAAGTTTTGCTAGTATCAGGAATGAAGCAGTGACATATGACGGATCAACTGAAAGATATACACTGACATATCCACCAGGAGCAATAGGTCCACTATCAGGTTTAACTATTATTGAGGCAAACGGAAAAGTACTGAGAGGTCCAGATGTAAGTTACTATCTAGGAGACGGAACGACTCTTCAATATGACTTCAATGCGCCGTCAGGCGTGGGAGGTATACCCGATACAGCAGATACATCATTAGCGAATGCCGACACAAGAGACATAACTGCGGATAGGGCAGGAGTACCTTTCCAACTAGGAGATGATTCGACTATAGACCCTGCAAAGACTATCACCAGTGCATCACAGATACAGGTACACGTAAATGGAGTAGAGCAGGCACCGAACACTGACTACACTGTTGATCTAGGAAACGGAATACACACAGCGGATGAAACGTCAGAGACAGGAGACACGACTACAACAACAGCGGACACGGCATCATCACCGGACCACGTCGTTTTTGTTACTGCACCGACAAGTACAGATTTAATTGCCATAACAACAATAGCTGACAACCAGTACTATAACGAAGGTTCAGATATAATATTGGATGTAGCACAGCTGGCATCAGACGGACATACACTGACAGCTAATGATGTACTGTCTGTGACAACATTCAACAATGCACTTGGAATGAAACTGAGAAGAGAAGTGCTGGAAGGCAGAACACTAGGTATATTCAAATTAAGATTTGATCCGCTGAATGCAGGATACACTTTTGTTTGGTTGAATGGAGTACAACAGGTACAGAATTATGATTTCACAATGACCGGTAACACGATCACATTTGTTGGCAAAACAATAACGGCATCGGACAGATTGGATGTGATGTACTTCGCATTAGAATCTGCCGCAAGTGCAACAGGATTCAGAATATTTAAAGACATGCTGAACAGAACATTCTACAAACGTATCAGCAAGAACGCAACAACGGAATTGGTCGACGATCTGACTGATACGATAAACACAATACAGGTCAAGGACGGGACTGCATTACCAGAACCCGATGCATCAAACAACATGCCGGGTGTGGTCTTTATTGACAAGGAAAGAATAGAATATTTTACCAAGAACGGAAACACGTTAGGACAACTTAGACGTGGAACACTTGGAACAGGAATTAAGGACCATAGCGATGGCACACTAGTGGTAGATGCCAGCGGAACTCAAACTATACCTTATGCGGACACAGTACACACCAATACCTTCACAGGTGACGGTAGCACAGTAATTTTCGCACTATCACAAGCCCCATCATCCGCTAGTGAGTTAGACATATTCATTGGTGGCCAACGATTGTTGCTTACTAGCGAGGATGGATCAACTATTAACTACTCTGCGGACGGATCTACTACAGCAGTCACTTTAAGTACTGCTCCAGCAACCGGAACACAGGTTAAAATCTTACACAAGAAAGGACAGGTTTGGTATACAGCATTAGATGGTAATCCAGCGGATGGCAAGGGATTACAAGCGTCTACTACTGGTCAGGCTAAATTCATAGCTAATGAGCCAACAAACGCACCTGAATAAATACACTAGATGACACAGGATAACAAACCAACAGAAACAAAAGAAGAAAACAAAAAACCCCAGGATCAGAGCGGAGTTATGATAGAAGGACACATCAAGATATTTGATCCAGAATCAGGCGAAGTAATGGTGGACAAAAGAAATGCAATCCACTACGAAAACATGTCACAGGCTCTGGCTAATTCATTAGCAAACAAGACAACAGGATTTGTGCATGAGATGTCATTTGGTAATGGCGGTACAACTGTTGATCCAACAGGTATAATCACATACCTAACACCAAATTCTACAGGTACAAATGCCACATTGTACAATCAAACATATTACAAAGTGATAGATGACAACTCTGCCACTAACAAGGACACAACAAGGAACAAGATGGAAGTGAGACATACAGCAGGTAACAAGTACACTGACATAGTTTGCACTTGCACATTAGATTACGGTGAGCCTACAGGACAGGCGGCATTTGATAACACAACAGATTTCAATGGTGAGTATGTGTTTGACGAACTGGGATTGAAAGGTTGGGAAGGAACAGAGAATGGTTCAACTAACAAACTGTTGACACACGTTATATTCCACCCAGTACAGAAATCTCTTAACAGACTTATACAGATTGATTACACTTTGAGGATACAGAGTTTAACAACATTCACCGAAACGAGTTCAACGGCACTGTCAACTTCTAACACAGTGAGCGGAACAACGTCAGGTGCTAACACAGGATACTAATAAATGGCATACACAGTAAACAAATCCAACAGTGCGGCATCTCCGAATTCTTACACGGTGCAGGACGGTGTTGTAAACACACAGACTGATCTAAGTTTTGTTGGAAAAGGTTATGCTGGTTACGGTGAACTGATTGCAGAGAACTTCCTATCGTTAATGGAGAACTTTGCAAACCCCACAGCTCCCGCAAAACCTATCGTAGGACAGCTCTGGTATGACACAGCAGAGTCGAGATTGAAAATATACACAGGTTCTACATTCGTACCACCAGGAGCCAATGTTCCTTACCAGTCAACTGCTCCGAGTGCCTTGACACAGGGAGATCTTTGGATTGACTCGGATAACGGACAGCTTTTCTATTACAACGGTGCTTCGAGTGTGTTAGTAGGTCCACCAAACACAATAGGAAACACAAACGGTTTCGTCTATGACTCGATAGCAGATTCAACTGATGCAACACAGAACATCACAAAATGGTTCAATGACGGTAACCTTATCGCAATAATATCAGAAGATACCTTCACTCCAAGATCATCAATCACAGGATTCGCAACAGTAAAGAAAGGTATCACACTTACGACAGCAATAGCAGACACCAAGTTCCAGGGTACGGCAACGGACTCTGATAAGTTAGGTGGTGCGTTGGCAAGTACTTTCTTAAAATCAGATGCCAACGACACAACATCAGGCACAATAACAGTTGCCAATGATGGAGGTGTGAAAGTTGGTACAGACAGTGATTTAACTTTAACAGTTGATAGTTCTGGTGCAATTATTTCAAATGTGATAGCAGATTCTGACATAACTTTCAAAGTCAATGATGGTGGCACGACAACCACTCTGATGACCATGGATGGATCAGTAGCTCGTGTTGGAATAGGAACAACAACGCCAAGCACAAAATTACAGGTTGCAGGCACGATCACAGCGACAACATTCGCAGGTCCACTGACAGGTGCGGTAACAGGTGATGTTACAGGAAACATAACAGGATCAGGAACAAGCAGTCTTGGTGCAACAACGCTAGGCGGCACACTTACAACAAAAGCATTATTGCCAGATGCGGATGCCACATACGATTTAGGATCTTCAAGTAAAGGATACAACACGGTCCATGCCAAAGCGACATCGGCACAGTACGCTGACTTGGCTGAGATCTACGAATCCGATGCAGAGTATGAAGTGGGAACTGTTGTTATATTTGGTGGAGAGAAAGAAATTACAGTTTCAAGCATGGGCAGTGATGCAAGGGTGGCTGGCGTCATCTCAGGAAATCCAGCATACCTAATGAATAGCGAAGCAACAGGACAGGCAGTAGCACTACAAGGAAAAGTACCATGTAAGGTTGTTGGACAGATCAGCAAAGGAGACATGTTGGTTACACACTCACAACATCCAGGTGTTGCTAGGACAGGAATCAATCCTGCAATGGGTACAGTGATAGGAAAAGCACTGGAAGAATACAATTCAACCGAAATAGGCACAATTAATATTGTGGCTGGAAGACTATAAATACAAGCAAATGGCGTACACAATCAACAAAACAGATGGAACAGTAGTAACTACCATAACAGATGGTACAGTAGATAATACTACTTCCGTACAGCTTTTTGGAAAGAGCTTTTCAGGGTTTGGTGAGGGTCTTAACGAAAACCTAGTAAAATTATTAGAGAACGGCGCTTCAACATCGGCACCCACAGCACCTCTAAAAGGTGAGTTGTGGTTTGACACATCAACAGCACAGCTTAAGGTGTATGATGGATCAGTGTTCAAACCAACAGGAGGAGCAAAATCACAAGCATCGGAACCAACTAGTCCAGGAGCAGGAGACCTTTGGCACGATTCAGATGATGATCAACTTTACGTCTACACAGGATCAGCGTTCGTATTAGTTGGACCAGTTTACACAGCAGGACAAACTTTATCAGGTTGGAAAATTGAAACACTAGGTAGCTCGGCAGGAAACAAAGTTGTTTCTTCGATGTACACAGGTAACACAAGAGTTGCAATACTTTCAAAAGAAACATTTACACCCAGCGTGACACAGTCAGGCTTTGCATCAATCAAAGCAGGATTCACACTTAACTCAACACTGGGAGCAGTGTTTGAGGGAACAAACACGCAGGCCTCACAAATAGATGTATCATCTACATCAAACACTTCCAGCACAGTAATCGCAGGTGGTAACTTCTTGAGAGCAGATGCGGCAGACACAACAACAGGTGCACTGACAGTAGACACAGACTCGGGAATCATAGTTGGTGATGCACAGGAATTGACAGTGACGGTTACAAGTAATGACGTAACGATTGCACAAACATCACAGGACAAGGATTTAAAATTCACAGTGAACGATGGTGGAGTAACAAAAACACCGTTGACACTTACAGGTGCAGATGGCGGCATCGACTTGACAGGTGATCTTACAATCACTGGTAACCTTAATGTCAGCGGTGCATACAACTACACTTCTTCCAACATAGTTGAATACACAGACACTTTCCTAAAAGTTAATACAGGTGGTTCAGAAACAGACGCAGGACTTATAGTTGAGACTAGTGACTCAGATGATGCTAGACTGTTCTATGACGTATCTGCAAACCAATGGGTGGCAGGACAAGCCGCAACGTATTCAGCACTACTGAGATTGTCAGACCTAACAGATGACGGTGATGCGAACAAAGGTACTAAACCATTGACTACTGACTCATCGACAGGCGATCTGAAAGTAACCACATTAACATTGGCGGCAGTAGGTTCGGCGATAGCAGTAGGAAACACTGCACTAACAACTGTACCAACTATTGGACAGGTGGCAACATTTGGAAACCTATGGGGCGGCTCTGCAAAATTTGTTCAAACAGGTGACCCAAGTGCAAGTGATGGAGCCAATGGTGATCTCTGGTTCAAGTATGAGGCATAACCATGCCCACAATAATTAAAAAATTCCAACACTCAGGAACACTTAACCAATTAACTATACCAGCAGGTGCAACGTCTGTAGACATGTATCTATGGGGTGGAGCAGGTGCAGGTGGTGGATCTGATGCAGGTGGACCGGGAGGTACAGGTGCGGCAGGACATTACGTCTCAAAAACAAGTTATTCATTAACATCTAACGTTGGTGACGTTCTCGAAATTGCAGTGGGCGGCGGTGGAGCAGGTGGTTCGTCAGGTGGCGGAGCCCCGGGTGGAACCAACGGTAAAGGCAAGACAGATTTCTCAGGTGGCGAAGGCGGTAATGCTGGACCACAACCATATTCAGGATCAGGTGGCGGTGCAGGCGGAGCCACGACACTATTCATAAACGGAACAGAAGTTGCAACAGCAGGCGGCGGTGCAGGTGGTGGTGGTGCAGGACAATTTTCAAATGGTGCGGCAGGTATAAACACCAATACAGCAACAACAGAATCACCAGGGACACTGGGCGAGGACGGTGCGGATCACTCCGGAGACGGTGGTGGTGGAGGTGCCGGAGGCGGTGGTAAAGATGGCGGCAAGGGCGGATCAGGAGGATCAGGAGACCAAGGCGGTGGTGGTGGTTTCTCAGGCTCGAACACTACACCTTCGGGTGGAGCAGAAGACAATGGTTCAGGTACAGCACCGGGAGTCACATCATTGATTATCAGTAGTGTGCAATATTACGACTCGGGCGTGGCGGTAGCATCGGGAGGCAGTGCAGGACCAGGCGGAAACGGATTAGCGGTTGTTGTATTCAACGTGGGTGTACAGGCCAGCACAAAAGTCGGCGGAGTCTGGAAAGATATAAAAAGTATACAAACAAAAATTTCGGGTACATGGAAAACAGTCACAGCAGGTTACGTTAAAGTATCAGGTGCATGGAAGGCTTTATTCAACTCAGGACTTGAGTTCACAGAGACATCGGCAGGATTTGGAAATCCAAACGGTAACACGAGTTCGGGTAGCGGTGGATCTGGTGGTGGTGGTTGTTTCATAGCAGGCACGATGATCACAATGCAGGATGGCACGTTTAAACCAGTTGAGCAAGTGGACATCGGCGATGAGGTTTCTGTTGGTGGAAAAGTTTTCGCAACAGGTAAGTTCTTGATAGACAACTTGTATGACTACAATGGCATCCAAGTGTCAGGAACGCACATGGTCAAAGAAGACGGTGCATGGACCAGGGTTGAAGACAGCAGACTGGGTGTTTCTTTGGGAGATGACGAAGTAATAGTGTACGTGTTTGGATCACAACACAGAAGAATTATCATCAACAACACAGAATTCACAGACTACTTCGAGTTAAGTGAACAGCAAGAACTAGTAAACCACGGCGAACAAATTTTTAGTAATTGGCAGGATCATGATAGACAGATACATGATAAAAATGTTAATATACTAAATGCTTAATAAATCATATTACCACGGACAGCAAGGTGAATGTTTCAAACAGTTGGAAAAACACTGGCAAACTATCAAACACGAGTTCGATTCTCAATTAAACAAGACTTTCTTACAACCTGAAGACTTCTCAGATAGTGTCAGGGGACTTCCAGATGACTTTGATGACAAGTCGGGCGACTATGTGAATGGTCAATGGCAGGCATTAGGTGTACAATCAGGTAATAAGGAACTTCAGGAGTTCGATGATTATCCTATGTTGTATTCGATATTGAGAAAATTTCCATACAAAACAAATGTGGCAATCATGACTGTTGGGCCTAATACTAAAATTGGTAATCATACCGACAACGAAGGTGGATGGAGGTACCAGTTGTGCCTTGAAGACGGAGGTGGCAATCAAAGTGGTATGCATGTAATGAACCTTGAGACCAGGAAACAAGAACTATACACATGGAAAACCGGAGAGGCTTTTGTTTTTCAACCAGACATGCAGGTACACAATGGTTTCAACAACAATCCAAGTGAAAGAACCACATTACTAATTGACTTTTTTAAGGAATCACTATACACTAAAGAGGAGTTTGAAAAATATTACCAACACTACTCGGAATGTTTCGAAGGGTTGGAAAAGTTAGTGGATGTTTATGAGTCAAGGAAACAAAAAAAATAAAATTGCAATAATAGGGCATACTAGAGGGATAGGTAAAGCCATAGCAGATCTGTATCAAAAAAAGAAATACACAGTTGTTGGCTTGAGCAGTAGCAACGGCTACGATCTACAATGTAGCCAGGTAGAGATAATGGAACAGTTAGATGACTGTCGGCTGATTGTGATCAATGCGTATGTCGGTGGAGGACAAATGACCCTGTTGAAAAGAATATACGGCAAGTACCTTTTTGAGAATAAAAAAGTCGTGGTGATAACAAGCACGTCAGGCACTCCGATCGGGGCAGACGAGGAGTTGGACAATCCTGAATACATGGACTACTGTAAGAACAAGAAAATTTTAATAGGTTACATAGAAGAGTTACAACAAGAATTATTTAACAAGCCTTTATCGATCTATGATGTCTGTCCGGATGTAGTGGATACCGACATGACAAAAGGATTGTGGGAAGACCTACCAAAACTAAAAGCAGACGAAGTTGCAGAAGCAGTACGTTACTGTTTTGAGTCAACATTCAACGTCAACAAGATAGTGATGCAAAAAAATGTTAAGTAGAAACTGGGACAGAGACAAGGATTATGACACACTGGTCAAGTGGTGGACACAGTGGGAGTTCGGAACAGTACCAAAGGAATGCCTACCACCGGACGGGATCATTGTTGAAGTGGATGGAAAACCTGTATGTGCAGGAGGATTGTATGTGTGTGATGGCACAGCATTTGGTTTTATGGAATGGATAGTGACAGATAAGGAAGCAGAACCAAGAAATGTGCATAAATGTCTGAAATTGTGTATTGACAGCATAATGAAACTAGCAAAAGACAAGGGAATGAAACTTGTGTACACTGTTACAAAAGAACAGGCCTTACACAAAAGATACACAAAATACCACGATATGGTGCTTACGGAGAGCAACGTCAAGACCTTCCTGCGTGATCTGGACGGGTCGTGTTCCGAGGATTTAACTTGGATATCAGACGATGAGCAGATTGAAAAGCATAATAAATAAGCATAAGGAGACACTTAAATGGCAACAAAACAAGAAGTAGCAGATTACATCAACGACAATAATGAGACAGTTTGGTCGACGGAAGAGCAAACCAAGATTGAGCAGATGCTGACACCAGAAACTGCAGGTATCTTGATCAAGTTAGTGGGAGATGTGAGTTTCTTAACAGAAGTCAGGGACAACGCATCAAACTAGTAATTTATGGCATACAAGATTAACAACACATTTGGGACCTTGTTGGTCACGTTAGCGGACGGAACTATTGACGTCGCCACAACTGACCTTACACTGATCGGAAAAGGTTATGCGGGTTTTGGCGAGAAGTTAAACGAAAACCTTGTCAAGATGTTGGAGAATTTCAACAACACGTCAGCACCGAATAATAAAATTCAAGGTCAGCTTTGGTTTGACCAAGCAAACAAAAGAATCAATGTATGGACAGGAGACAAATGGAAACCTGCAGGAGGTCCATCCAACTCAGCATCAGCACCAACCAATGCGGTGCAGGGTGATCTATGGTTTGACACATCTAACACACAGTTGTACGTTTACACAGGTACGGCATGGACCTTGATTGGCCCAACAACAGTTGCTGGCTCCGGAGTTACACAAGTAATATCTGAAGTGGTAGAGGACAATACAGGTGTAAACAAGTCAATTTTAAAATTAGTTGCTAATGATGTAGTGGTAGGTGTAATATCCAACCTTGCATTCACACCAAGCTCATCTGAAACAAAGGCGGCGGCACTGATCACGGCAGGGTTCTCAGCAGTTGCACAAGGAATTCAATTATCAAGTTCAGTTGCATCAGCGAAATTCAGGGGAACAGCAACAGACTCGGATTCATTAGGTGGAGTTGCGGCGGCCAACTATCTACGATCAGATCAAAATGATTCAACAAACAGTTCATTTACTATTGCAAATGACACAGGATTAGTTTTAGGTGCTGGTTCAGACATCACTATGAGTCTATCAAGTGATAACTTGACCATTGCAAACACGACACAGGACAAGGACATAATATTCACAGTGAACGATGGTGGTACAACAGTTACAATGATGACCATGGACGGATCAACAGGATTAGTAGAACTTCCATCGGTCGGTGACCTAAGGGTAAAAGGAAACCTTACAGTTGATGGAACACAAACAACACTTAATACATCAACACTCACAATTGAAGATAACATCATAGAACTGAACAGGAATATATCATCGAACAGTGGTATGCCTAACTACTCGGGTATTAAGATCAACAGGGGTGAAACGTCAACGGTAACAGAACAGGATCTGTTCTGGGTATGGGATGAAACCTTCGCAGATGATGGAACAACTATTCACGGAAACGCAGGAGGCGCCTTTACAGCTTTCAAATCAGGTGGTGGTGAGGACGAACTGTCAGCCGCTACATTGGTAGATATCAGAGCCAACGTAGTACATGCAACAGCGACAGCGGCACAGTACGCTGACTTGGCAGAGAGATATGCCACGGACACTCCGATAGAAACCGGAGAGGTAGTGATACTGGGCGGCAATGAAGAGATAACAAAATGCATGGAAGACAAATCAGACGCAGTTTTTGGTGTGGTTTCCAGTGCACCGGCATATTTGATGAATTCGGAAGCAGGCAACAACGACACACACCCAGCGATAGCACTGAAAGGACGTGTGCCAGTTAAGATTACAGGAACGGGCCTAGCAGGTGATCGTGTGATATCAGCAGGATATGGGTTGGCACGTGTGGCAGGAACAGACGAAGCAACCACTTTCAACACCCTGGGCAGACTGATCAAGGATAAATATAATGAAGATACAGAATTAACAGAATGTGTGATAGGAGTAAAATAGATTTATGGCATATGTAGCAGGTGATTTAATAACAGACGGTGAGTATAATGCATTTCTAACCCCTACGAGTGGTACAATTGGCATCAACCATACCATGGGTACTGGTGCGACAGTTTACGGACTGGGACAAGCGGAATTACCAGTAGTACAGGGTGGTGCAGATTCAGGAACCACAGTTACAGCGGCATCATGGAACGCACTATTGACAGCAATGGACAACATTGGTAACCACACTAACGATACACTGACAGCCAGGACACAGGTCGTGGCAGGTGATACCATTGGTATCAAGGCGGCTATAGCGGCAGACCTAGTATCATTGGCGGCAGAAGTGGCAGGCGGTAGCACCAGTGCAACGGCACTGACAACATCATCAGCACTGCAGACAGTGACAACAGGTTCAGAGGGTTGGGACTCAACAGCCACACAGGAAGTTTCAGTCACATTCGCCAATGCCAACAACATGAGATTTTTCTTCAATGGCGGCGGCAAGGTCAGGATCACGGTTGGTACAGTACAAGCGGCAACGTCTAGTAAAGACCAATCATTCATCGATTTGGGTACAGCACTTGGCAACATAGACATAAATTCACTAACAACCACGAGATCAGGATCAGGTGAGACACTGACCAGTAATGGACTTGCGAACGGTTTCCAGGACTTGACAACCAGTTACACGTCACTAATCAAACTCACTTCAGACAACAGCAACTACACGGGTAACACCGTTGAGATATTTGCCAAGACAACTGGCGGTAATGGAAACAGTGGTAACGCAACGGTATTGACCATCAAGATGGTGGCCACGGACGGAGCAGGAGACACACAGTTCACCGACGGTAACCTGAACAGTGTTGCGGTCGCGGCCAAGGACACTCCCAAGATGAGGACCACCCTGTTCACACTGACTCCTAGCACGGCACAGGGACTTGATCCGATATACGGCATATCTGCATCAGCGGCAGTCAGCAACACAGTATCATAATAATTTCCAGCCAACTGTTTGTGCAATTAAATATTGCATATGCAGGTACAAATATTCACCAAGGTCGATGCAAGTTTTGAATCCATTGGACTTAGTGGTGACACAATCTCACAGTCTGGAATAATCACCATGCCAAACTCTTGGCACAAGTGTTACATCAATCTACAAAGGAAAGACATTACTGACATCAAGATAGGTAACGAGTCCATCAAACACTGTATCAATGCAGGCAATAACACAGCCAACGGTTACGAGATATGGTTGCACGGAGACCCAGCTGAATATTTCTCAAGGATATCCAAGTGCATAGCACAGGAAGACCTGCTTAGGTTTAAAAACTTACAAGACAAATACTTGATCACGGAGAGCTGGAACGAACAAGTTGAGGGAGACTTCATACCACCCAGCGTCAAACGATTCTTTGCCATGGGCGATGGCCCTTACTGGTACCACAAAGATGATTTCCACAACTTACCATACATTGAATATGATGGTGATGTAGATACAAACATGGAGTTGGACGATGATTTACAATATACGGATACCAAGTTCTACGGGCAAGGAAAATGCAGGTCACTTAAATCTCAACCCATACTGCCAACGATTAAACTAGAGCAGATAAAAAATAAAAAGTTGAGGAACACCATGGAACAGTTTGGATTCACTGATATATTGCAGATGCAGTATGTGGAGTTGCAACCAAATTCAGTGCTACCCATACACATGGACGACTTTACCTACGAGGATGGTAAGAGCATCATAGACGGTCCCACCCAGTTGTACTGTGTGCTGTCCGGAGACTCCAAAGATATAAAATTTAAATTTAAAAACGTAGGGCTGATAGACGTCAGTAAACCTTTGTTCATAAACAATCGTAGGTTTGTACACAGCTTGGTGTACACTGGTAAAATTCCCCGTGGTGTGCTACTGGCATACGGTATCAGACAATCAAAATAATTTTAAGGTGTTGATTTTTCCAATAATTAATTGTATAATTGTATTATGGATATTGGCTCTTTAAAAAAACAATCGGATCTCTCTTACAGCATAGCAATCGCAAAACGCAACGCTCTAGAGAAAGCACAATCACGACAGATAATAGTGTACAACGAACACATCTTCCGTGCAGATCCACAGACTATCTGTGTGGCTAGGACACTGAAGGAAACACAAGACACGTTCTTCATCCTGGACACAAACAACAATCCAGTCGAGATAACAGATCCTGGTGATTTCTTATCTAAACTGATTGAAAGAAATCAAGAGAGCCTCAATTCGTATCATCAGATGTATAAAACATTTGAAAACAAAGGTGACTAATGACCCGAGGCGTATTACTATTCTGTTTTGACACAGAACACACAAGGTACCACAAGATATTGGAGAAGTGTGTGCATCTGATCAGGAAAAATATCAAACTAGAAATAACAGTTGTCACCGATTATGCAACTTTCAAGAAAACAAAGCCCTTGGGTTTCATTAATTACAAGTTCATTGAGCCCGAACCGGGAAATACAAAGATGAACTTGTCATGGAACAACAAAGACAGGCACATGGCCTATGAACTTTCACCATACGACACAACACTGGTCATGGACATAGACTATTTCTGTTACACGGACAATCTCTTGCAGTTCATGGACACTGGATATGACTTTTTAATTCCTGATCAGGTACATGACTTAACACAGCGTAATACTTTTCACCAACGTGTGTGGAGCATGATACCCATGGTATGGGCAACCGTGTTTGTTTTTAGGAAGACAGCAAAATCCAAGCGGATATTTGACATGATCAAATATGTAAAACAACACTATCAGTATTTCAATCAACTTTACAGGATTTTTGCACAGAACCTACGTAATGATTATGTGTTCGCGATTGCACTGCAACAGCTGAACGGATTCGTTGGATACGATACGTTTCCATTTGCACTTTCAACACTGCCACCAGACTGTGAAATTGTAAAAATGACAGATGATGGTATAGCTTGGCGATACAACGATCAGATAAACTGGATCGAACAACAGGACGTACACGTACTCAACAAGGAGGTATACAATGTCTAGAGGATTCCTTTGGTTCGCACAGAACAACGACACGACTGATTATGTAGAACTTTCTATAGAACTTGCTAAAAGTATTAAACATAACAGTAGGAACAAGTGTAGCAACATTTGTGTCATCACAGATGACAAAAGTAAGTTTCAAAGCGATTATATTGATGTGGTTAAGGTTCTAAAACATGATGACAGTTCCACACATGACATCAAATGGGCAAACGAGTACAAGGCATTCGCACTGTCACCGTTCACGCACACGATCAAACTAGAAGCTGACATGTTATGGACAACGAACACAGACTGGTGGTGGTATTATCTATGGCAACACGATCTTGTGTTTAGTGTTGATTGCAGAGATTATAGAGACAACATTGTGAAGGACACAACTTACAGACAGTTGTTCGTTAAGAATCATTTATCAAACATCTACAACGGACTTATGTATTTCAGGAAAAGTACAAAGGCGCAGAAATTTTATGAGACAGCCGAATACATAGTGAAGAATTGGGAAGAAGTTAAAAGCAAGATGTTGATAGCATGCCATGACAAATATCCAAGCACTGATGTTGTGTTCGCTTTGGCATACCGAATGATGGATCCCACAATGCAACACTTGATAGATTACGAATGGTTCAAGTTCATACATCACAAGCCGGCCATACACAATTTAAATAAGGTCAAGGATCATAACCAGTATCTCTACCCAAATAAGTCAGGTGATGCATTGTATCTAGGTGAAACACGTGTGAGCAGGGTGTGGCACTATCACGATAAGGAGTTGAATGTCAGAACTTCTTAAAGCACTACAGGATTTACCCCCAGTACCAAAGAAAACACATTTCGTGACCATACAGGGCAAGACTGTTGAAGTGAGTCTACAGAAAAGTCTCGAGGTACTACGACACGGAGCCGATGCCTATATATGGCAAGGGAACGAATTTGTTCTCAAACCAAAACCAACATATAAAACAACTTACAGAACACTGCAAAAAGACACTCGAGGATATGATTTCCTTGATGGGGATATACACTGGCCCAACAAGATAATAGATGGAGGGGTCACATGGCAGAGAGAATCAGAATAAGTGATCTAGATTTCGTGTACATCAGTTACGCTGAACCCAACAAGGAACAGAACTGGGCAGACCTCAAGAACAAGGTGCCATGGGCGAAGCGTGTTGATGGTGTAAAGGGTTTTGATTCTGCACACAAGGCCGCGGCCGAGACAGCAGAGACAGATTTCTTCATAAGTGTGGATGGGGATAATATCATAGATGAGGGTTTCTTACTGCAGACATTGGATTGGTCAAAGACAAACAAGAAAGCAGTACACAGATGGAGGGCCAAGAACAACATCAACGGACTGGTTTATGGCAATGGTGGTCTAGTGGGATGGTCAAAGGACACCTGCCTAAACATGAAGACACACGAAAATGCAGAAACAGAAGAAAATAGAATGGATTTCTGTTGGGGAATGCCTCATGAAAATCTACACAACTGTTATTCAACCACAGTCATCAATGCAACTTCACAACAGGCCTTCATAGCAGGTTACAGGGAAGGCGTCAAGATGAGCACAGAAAAAGGCAAACCTATTACAGCAAAAAATTACAATAAATCTATATGGAAGAACAACCTCAATATATTGAGTACATGGTGCACAATAGGTGCAGACATTGACAATGGAAAATATGCCATGCTGGGTGCAAGGATGGGTTGTTTCTACACTGTGATAGAACCAAGCAATGAATTTTTTAGGATCAGTGATTTAACTGAACTAGAAAAATATTTTGCAGAATTGGCAGTAGAAAATGGCAACATCGATGAGGAGTTACAAATGTTTGGAAACAGTCTAAGACAACAACTGGACATACCGATTGCAGAATACTCTGAAGACGACAGCAAGTTCTATAGGTTTGTGATGCCACAACACAGGAACAAGGGAGTACAAGATCGTGAGTACTAGTGATTACAAACAGGACGCACTGAAGGCCAAGGACAAATTGGCAGAAGTGTCACCCACGATGTGCCTGGCCAAGTGGAACCAGACATCACTGCATCTGCCCACGGGACTGACCAACTCGTGCTACCATCCACCACTGCATGAGATAGACGCAGACGCAGTCAAACTGAATCCTGCCGCACTGCACAACACAGCAGAGAAACTGAATCAACGACAACAGATGCTCCAAGGAGAACAGCCCGAGGGTTGTTCATACTGTTGGAACATGGAGAAGACCGGGGAGATGTCAGACAGGCACTACAGATCCGGTGAACCATGGGCCATGCAGGACTTCGAGGATATTAGAAAGAATCCAATAGACGAACATTGGACACCGAGGTACGTGGAAGTGAACTTCAACAACGCTTGTAATCTAAAGTGTAGTTACTGTTCGCCACAGTTCTCAACAACGTGGGGCAAGGAGATTGACAGGTATGGCCAATATCCCACGTCTCCTCCCCACAACGCACCAGAACACTTCCAGGGCAGGCGCAAGCCCATACCCAACAGGGAGGACAATCCATACGTGACTGCTTTCTGGAAATGGTGGCCCACACTGTACAAGAATTTGAAGCATTTCCGTATGACGGGCGGAGAACCCATGATGGACGTCAACACCTACAAGGTATTCCAGTACATAATAGACCATCCCAAGAAGGACCTGCACCTGAACGTGACATCGAACATGTGTCCCGCGGACAAGAAGCTGAAGGACAAGTACTTCAACATGGCCAAGCACATATGCATGGAGGAGAAAGTGGAACACCTGATGCAGTTCGTCAGCGTGGATGCATGGGGCAAACAGGCAGAGTACATACGTAACGGACTGGACTTCAACTACATGATGGACAACGTGGAGGAGTTCCTGGAGCGTATACCTGTGCGTAACTCGATAACGTTCATATGCACATACAACAACCTGAGTATAACCAGCATGGACAAACTGCTGGAGAAGATAATGGAACTGCGTACAAAGTACAGCAAGACGTATCAGAGGGTATGGTTCGACGTGCCACTGCTGAGACAACCCGCATGGCAACAGATAACACTGCTACCAGAGTCATACCAGGGCATACACGAGGACAACATAAAATACATGCAGGCCAACTCCGGAGAGGAAAACGGGCTACACATATTCAAGGACTTTGAGATTCAAAAAATGCAACGCAATCTAGCACACTGGCGAGAAAATGCGGACGCAAGTACACAAAACAAAAAAAACTTCTACGCATTTTTTAACGAACACGATCGAAGACGTGGAACAAACTTCTTAAACACCTTCCCCGAGATGGAAGAATTTTACACGGAGTGCAAGAACACATGAGTATAATTTGTCATGGATGTAGTTTCACAAGATACAAATGGGCTTGTTGGCCAAACTTTGTGAAATGGTTTACGGATGCCGAGGTGCACAATAACGGATTCAGTGCCAGTGGAAACGAGACTATTGCAAGGGGAGTTGTAAACAGTGTGATGAAACATAAAAACATAGAACATATGTACATCATGTGGTCGGGATCTGACAGGTACGAAGTAATACGTGACAAGGAAGAAAAGCTAGATCATGAACTTGCAACATATTCGAGATTTGATCCAGACTTCGAATGGTGTGTATGGTTCGGAGGACATCCAGACATAGAAAAACACAAGGAATATCAAAAACACTTCTTGAATGAAAGACACAATTGGTACAGGACACTGGAAAGGATATTGTACACACAGATGTTTTTGGAGAAACACAATGTAAAATACACAATGATGGTATACAAAGCAGATGTATTACAGCACGAGCACTTATCACCTTCTGAGAATGCATTATACAAGCAGATTGATTGGACAAATTTTAAGTTTTACAAAGACAAATTAGGTATGTGGGAATTTGCACATGAATTATATCCGGATGAATTTGCTGAAGCAAGTGATCAACACCCTTTGCCACTTACACACTATCATTGGGTGAAAGACATAATGTTTGAAAGTGATATTGAAACATCAGAAGAGGAATACAGGAAATTGAAAGAATGGAAGATCTTGAATATAAAAAACAAATACTAGACACGAAGTCTGCAAGTTTCTGCGGAGCTAAATGGTACAATGCGACCATATGGTTGGGCAGTGGAATGACCACGAGCTGTCACCATCCGTTGCCACACAAGATTGATCTGGAAGCGATCAAGACCAATCCTAGTGCAATACACAACACGGTGCAGAAGAAAGAAGAACGTAAACAGATGCAGTGTGGAGACAGACCAAAGGGCTGTGAATACTGTTGGAAGATAGAGGACATAGACAGGGACAACATCAGTGATAGGGTTTATAAATCAAAAATATTTACAAATGAAGATTTGGACACTGCACATAAAACTGATTACAATACAGATGTGAATCTAAAAACACTGGAGATAGCATTCGACAGGACCTGCAACTTTGCTTGTACATACTGTAATCCTGCATTCAGCTCTACATGGGCAAATAATATCAAGAGGCAAGGACCGTACACAGGCATGACTACAGATGGGCGTAATCATTTCACCCATCCACATGATTCGGCTGAGCCATACAAGAAAGATGAAACAAATCCTTATGTTGAAGCATTCTACAAATGGTGGGAAACGGATCTACACAAGAGCCTAGACGAGTTAAGGATCACGGGTGGGGAACCCATGATGAGTCCCAACCTGTGGAAATTATTAGACTGGATTGAAACACAGGGCGACAGGATGAATCCCGACATGCGTATTGCAATCAATTCTAACCTAGGTGCAAAACAGAGCATCATAGATAGATTCAAGAAAAAACTAAAAGGATTTAAAAACTTCCATTTGTACACTAGTTGTGAAGCAACATTTAGACAGGCAGAGTACATCAGGGATGGATTAGAATACGGCGAATGGTTCTCGAACCTATTACACATGATGGTGGATAAAGTCCCGTCAGAGATACACAACATGTGTACAATCAATGCACTGTGTCTAGAGTCGTTGCCGGAATTCCTAGAGAAGATGGTATGGTTCAAGAGTGCAAGTAAGGTTTATGGACCGACACTTAATTACACACTGAACATACTGAGATTCCCGAGCTTCCAATCACCGCTCGTGTTACCGGATGACCTGAGAAATAAATTTAAGGGTGACATGCAGAAGTTTTTAAATAACAATGTGAAGCACTTAGAACACATGGAGGTGAATCAAACACAAAGATTGATCGACTATCTAGATGTTGTTAAAACACCACATGCAGGTGCGGCCGAACAGAGTAAACTACAAAAAGATTTCAAGACATTTTACAGTCAATACGATAAAAGAAACGGAAAAGATTTTGAAAAGACTTTTCCAATAATAGGAGAATGGTATCGTGGCATATGAGTATGGGGCCAAAGAGCCCGAGAAACTAAAGATCAAAGACATGACTCCCAAGGAAGAGGAGTTGTTGATCAAGAGTGATACGTTCTGTATGTTGCCGTGGCAACACATACATGCATTTCCGGATGGAAGGGCATATCCCTGTTGTTTCGCATTGGACAGATACCCTGTTGGTGATCTAAACAAAGATTCCATGGAAACAGTTTTCAATGGCACAGACATGAAGCAGATGCGTCTGAACATGTTGGCAAACAAACCAAGTAAACAGTGTAATAAATGTTATGACCAAGAGAAGTCAGGCTTCTTCTCACTGCGTTTGAGTTCGAACAAACACTTTGGCCACAACATTGGCATGGTAGAGAACACACAGGCAGACGGAAGTGCGGATTTCGTGATAAAGTATTGGGATATAAGATTCAGTAACCTATGTAACCTCGCTTGTAGGAGTTGTGGTACATGGTTCAGTTCGAACTGGTATGAGGACCATAAAAAACTTACAGGCAAACCACCTGAACATGCAAAGATTATGCGAGTAGGCAGGAGCAGTAACGACATATGGGAACAGATGCTGGAACAGTTCGAACACGTAGAGCAGTTCTACTTCGCAGGCGGCGAACCACTTATAATGGAAGAACATTATAGGATATTGAAAGAACTGGACAGACGTAAAATGTATCATGTGAGATTGATATACAATACGAACTTCACAAAGCTAAAGTTCAAGGACATGGATGTGCTAGAACTTTGGAACAAATTTGATTCAGTTTCGATTGGTGCAAGTTTAGACGCAGAAGGTGTTAGGGGAGAATTCATGCGTAAAGGAACTGTGTGGAAAGACATCGTAGCAAACAGGAAACGTATGCTTGAAGTTTGTCCAAAAGTTGATTTCTACATATCAAGCACAGTGGGACTTATCAATGCATTACACATAGTAGATTTTCATAGAAGTTGGGTAGACCAAGGATTGTTGAAACCGCAAGATTTCAATTTTAATCTATTACAATATCCATATGGGCAACGTATAGACCTATTGCCAGACTCATTCAAACAACAGATAAAAGAGAAATACGAGAAACACATAGAATGGTTGCGTCCCTTGGATCAGTTAACTAGAGCTACAAAAGGATTTGAAGCAGGGCTGGATTACATGATGAGAAGAGATAATTCCAAAGACCTACAACAGTTCAAGGACAGCATGAAACGTATAGACGACATCAGAGACGAAAACATTTTAGAAGCATTTCCTGAACTGACGGAGTTGTATGAAAAAGATTAAGCCAAGCGAGGGTAACAAGACGTTCTGCATGGCACCATGGACACACACGTATCTTTCGCCACAGACAGAGAGACGATTGTGTTGTGCATCGAGAGAACCTGCACAGAGTTTCAAGCAGTACATAGACACAGGCAATGATGCTAACGAGTACAAGCCACTGACACTGAAAGAACATTGGAATTCAGATCATATGAAATCTGTCAGACTGCGTATGATGGCAGGGGAGGAACTATCGGAGTGTGAGGTATGTGATCACAAGTTGTTAAACACAGATGTGTATAGATCATACTGGAATAATCTGTTCAGCGACAGAGTAGACGAAGCATTCACGACAACAGACGAAACAGGGGCGACCACAATGCAGACAATCAGTTTTGATTATAGGTTCAACAATCTGTGTAACTTTAAATGCAGGATGTGTGGGGATATGTTAAGTTCTAGTTGGGAAGCCGAAACTAGAAAAAACAAGACATGGAGTAAAGAGTCACAGCCATGGATGGCATCACCGTTAAGAGAACAAATTATAAAATTCCAAGACACACAGGTTGTGCAAGAATTTGTGGATGCGGTAGAAACAAAGACAATAAAAGAAATATACTGGTGTGGCGGAGAACCTTTAATGTGGGATATGCATTGGAAGGCTATGCAGAGGATAATAGAACTAGGATTTGCAAAAGAAGTATATGTTAGATATAACACAAATTTAAGTAGAACATCCATGAAGGGAATCAAACTGTTTGATTTACTGCCGGAGTTTCAGGATTGGCAGGTATGTTCATCACTAGACGGAACAGGAGAGGTAGGAGAATACATCAGGGACGGATTGAACTATGAACAGTGGTTACGTAATTTCAAAGAAGGAATGGCAGTGTCAAAGACCTCCAGGGAGATGAGATTAGACTACACAATAACAATGCCTGGTTTATTAGAACTTAAAAACATGTTTGATCTAAGTCGAGAGCTAGACACAGAAATACTAACAAAGGTCATGTTTACCTTTAGTAATGATGAGATCCTAAGTCCACTTGCACTGCCAAAAGAACTACTGCACACTCTCATAGACGAAGCACTAGCATACATGGAACCTCTTGCTACAAGGAAACAAAAAGCATTAATAGAAGTGATAAAGAATTTAAAGAAAAGAGAAACCTTTACGGCAACTAAAAAAGGAAAACAAAGACAAGAAAGCATTGACAAGATCAGAAGACAGGATATAACAAAAATATTAAGCAGAGACGAAAGGGTATTGGAATGGTGGACAAGTATATAAAATCAAATGTGTGTCCGTTGCCATGGACTCATCTGGAAGTTGATGTGAACGGTGGTGCATCGCCTTGCTGTCTATACAAGGGTAGTGTACCTGGAGTTAAAGTGTATGAACAAAGTTTAACTTCAATACAGCAAACGGAATATATGGCAGACCTGAGGACACAGTTCAGGAATGGCGAACGTCCCGAGGGTTGTCAGAGCTGTTGGCAGGAAGAAGATGCAGGTAAAATTTCTAAAAGACAAAACTCGTTATACAAAATGAAGAAAAGTTTACTAGACTGGACACCTAACAGCGAGCCAACGCTAAAATTTATAGACTTTAAGTTAGGCAACGTGTGTAATCTAAAGTGTAGGATATGTGGATCGTGGAGTTCCTCTAAATGGGCACAGGAAGAACTTGACTATGGAGAGAATCCAGTTGCACTGAAAAATCTACGTGAGGGCGGATGGCCCAAGAAGAACCCACAGTTCTTTGAGGACCTAAAGGAGGATCTGAAACATGTAGAATACTTTGAATTCACAGGTGGCGAGCCGTTCATGATAAAGGACCACTTCAAGATACTGATGCACTGCGTGGAGAAGGGCTATGCCAAGAACATTGATATCCACTACAATACTAATGGCACACAGCTACCACCACAGGAGATATTTGACCTGTGGTCGTGTTTCAAACACGTGGAGATAGCATTTAGCATAGACGATGTAGGGGAACAGTTCGAGTACCAGAGACACCCTGCGAACTGGAGGGAAGTGAATGCCAATCTCATCAAGTTCAAGGAACGAAAGACAGATAATATGGACTTCCAGATATGCACAACGGTGAGCATATTCAACGTATTCAGTTGGGCTAAGATTGCATTGTGGGTGGCACAGTTCCAGCCCAGGTTCTTCTACGTGAACACCTGTTTTGATCCGGACTACTTCAACGTACAGACACTGCCCAAACAGGTCAAGGACATAGTCAACATGAGGTACGGCATGCTCACGGACTTCCAGCCCACACTGAGGTTCATGAACGCCGCTGACAGGGACACGGCCGACATGCGTGAACAGAGGAAAGCAAGGATACTGCAGACTGATGCATACAGGAAAGAAAATTTTGGCGATGTGTTTCCTCTTTTAAATAACGTACTGGGGATATATGGTTAAAAAATTTATAGCAGGCGGTTGCAGTTTCACATTTGGACATGAACTGAGTGACGATGTGGACGGCAAGGTCCCGTCAAAGAAGTCATGGGCGTATCGGCTGTTTGAACAGTCACGGTATCCAGGTGCCGACGTTGACTTTGTCTCAACTGCCCATCCGGGTACAGGAAATTCCGGAATAGCCCGTAGAGTTTTCAATGCACTGCCGCCAACTCAAGAGGGACGGAATGATGGTGTTGAGGCAGTGGTGGTCATGTGGAGTTTCAATTCGAGATACGATTGGGCCATGCCCAGGCATCCGGATCTAGAGGATACACGTTGGGCGACAATATCACCCTGGGACACAAACATGGCAGATGAGGAAAGACACAATGCCATAGCAGGGTCAGAGGTACAACAGTACCAGTGGAAAAGAAGACAAGCATCAATGATAAAGACCGGAGTTAACTCTTTTGCGGAAGCAATATACAAGCATGCGGCCAACGAATATCATGAAACATATCTGAGTTGGAAATCAATCATATGGTTACAGAACATACTAGAGAGGAGGGGGATAAAATACTTCTTCACACTGGCTGATAACAGTGTGTTTTACCGAGATTTTACTCAACACAAGGATCAGGATCCATTTATGACTGCACTGCATAGTGAGATAGATTTTACCAAATGGTTCAGCTTTGGTGAACGGATGATGGGCTTCAACCAATGGGCAGAAATGGAAGAATATGAACGTGGCACGACACATCCACTTGACGCGGCCCATGAAGATGCTGTAAAATTAATATTACCGCAGTATAAAAAAATATCAGGAAAATTTTTTTCTTGAAAATAATAGGAGTAAAATAATGTTCACATGGATAAAGAAGATCATCAACAAGATCAAACAGGAACTTGCTTATCGTAAGAGACTGAAGGAACTGAAGAAAAAAGACCCATTCATATACAAATAAAATGGAACAGATAAAGAAACGTATCAAGGAGGTGTTTGCAAAAGCACCCAAGTTTGAACTTGTGGAGATGCCGTACATAGAAGTCTCGGAAGATCCTGTGAGACCGGAATTGAGTCTGGAGTTTAGACAAGCATACGGCAGGAAGATATATGGAATCAAGGACGAAGATGGTGACATCGCCGCAGTGATGTGTTTCGCATTCACAAATGATATTCCAACCAGTATTGAAGAGATGGACACACTGAGCAAAGATGCGGCCATGCAGGCCACACACAGAGCAGGAGTGCAAGGATCAATAGCAATAGCATACACAGTCTGGGCCAAGAAGAAAGGCGGTGGAAAACACATAGTGAACGAAGTATACAAGATGATCAAAGAATCAAGCCACTTGAATAGATTGGTCACACTATCACCAATAACTGACATGGCAAGGAAGTTTCACTTAAAGAACGGAGCAAAAGAAGTACAAGTAAATTTAACAACACAGA
>Ga0307488_10000231_pt1 | contig 43373 bp, 65 predicted proteins | sample SB02metaG_FD_202248 | JGI IMG/M metagenome (GOLD analysis project Ga0307488, IMG submission 202248) | Sea-ice brine microbial communities from Beaufort Sea near Barrow, Alaska, United States - SB 0.2 | ecosystem: Environmental > Aquatic > Marine > Coastal | place: USA: Alaska | collected... | reverse complement strand
ACTCTTGAGCATAATCTCATTACTTTCAGGTTCTGTGTTCCTCTTTACGTTCGGTCTCAGCACCATCGCCATAGAACTTGGTCTTATAACGAAATTAGTAGACGCTACACTGATGTAAACATCAAGTTCTATGAACCAGAAGCGTTCAGAACTCAACACAAGAGCAACCGACAGGCAAGCAACGCCGAAGAGTTGATTAATCCAATTGTTCCACAGCACGGAGGCTTTGAGCTTACAGCATCTTGTTTGATGAGAATGCACCACAAACTTAGCTTGAAGTTATTTAACAACCTTATCGAAGCAGGCGTTTGCCGAGAACAAGCCCGTGGGGTACTACCACAGAACCTCTACACTGAATACTACGGCACAGTCAATCTGTCTAACCTCTTGAAGTTCATTGACCTTCGCACACACGAAGGGGCACAATGGGAGATCCAAAAGGTTGCCGAGGCTTGCTTGGAAATTGCTACGGATCTGTTCCCTGAAACTGTGGGTGCTTATCGTAGGATTAGGAGCGAAGAATGAGCGCTCCTAGATACTATATTGAAGTTGGCTTGACAGGAACCGATTTCAAGTATAGAATGAAGTTGAAGACCAGAGCGGGAGATCACAAAGGCTTACAAAAAGAACTGGATAGATTTTCTGAGGTTAAAACTTGGGAGAAGTATTCAGAAAACTTTGTGAAGAACTCTGGAGGTTTAGCAAAGATGGAAAGAGAATGGAATAGAAACTATGCTGAACTCGTTGGGCATGACCATCATAATGTCTCAGCAGAAGGATACTGGGAACTTGTGGAGAAAGAAGAATGAAAGTCGGTGATCTGTGTAGTGTTGCCGGCGGCGGCTTTGTCCTGAATCATCGTGATGACGATATATATCGAGCGGCAGCTGTGAATGGTATAGCTGTTTATCTCGGCGAAGATCAAGACCCACCATACCCAGAACATACAGGCAGATACTACGTCTTCTATGAATTTCATACAGGAAACAGACGAAAACCATTCATATGGTATTGGTTTAACGGCACTAACAGAGACTCTGACTCCGCTTATGACGACGCTCTAGATAGACTACGACAGTTTAAGGAGAACGAAGAATGAAAGCTTGACAAGTGCTCTTGGGCGTGCTATTCTCTTATAAGAAAGTGAGAGAAATAAGAAGGCTTTATTCCGAAGGTGGGATTAGCCAGAAAACACTATCAGAAATGCTTGGGTGCTCGAAAGGGCACATAAAGCATATTCTAAAAAACAGAATATGGAGAGAAGAATGAGTGAACAAGAAAAAGCCAAAAGAGTTCTAATAATCGACGGTGCAAATGCTGTGATCCGCGCATATATCGTTGATCCTAGCCTGTCCCATCATGGACAGCCAATTGGCGGGCTAAAGGGATTTATCAAGATTCTTCAAAAGTTAGTGCGCCAGACAAAGCCAGATGCGATTGTTGTTTGCTGGGATGGAGCCAACGGCTCTAAGAAGCGCAAAGATATGGACAAGAATTATAAGGCAGGTCGCAAGCCGATCCGTCTGAATCGAGCCTATCACAACTTGACTGACGACGAAGAACTTAAGAACAAGATCTGGCAACAAACTCGGCTAATGGAATACCTCAACAATATGCCAATCATTCAGACGATCTTGCCAGAGATCGAGGCAGACGATATAATTTCATACGTTTGTTCAATGGAGCATTACGCAGAATATCAGAAGATTATCGTCTCAAACGATAAAGACTTTATGCAAATTTGCAGCGAGATGACCGTTTTGTGGCGTCCAGTTAAGGACGAGATCTTGAACCCCAAGAGGATCGTAGAACAGACCGGCGTCCACCCGATCAACATGGCATTAGCGAGAGCAATTATTGGAGACTCCTCAGATAATCTCCCTGGAGTAAAGGGTGCCGGATTCAAGACGGTAGCCAAGCGGATAGGCTTCTTATCAGAGAGTACGACGCACACAATTGATGGAGTTATGGAACACTGCGCAGAGAAGGCGATCACCAGTAATCTAAAGTTCTACCAGAACGTATTAGAAAACAAGGAGCTTATCGAACACAACTATAAGATGATGCAACTGTATTCGCCCCAAATGTCTATTCAATCAAAGATTCACGTTAAAGATTCTATAGAGAATTTTGAATGCGACTTTAACAAGACGGAGATCATTCGACTTATGCGCGAAGATGGATTTGGTGAATTAAACTGGGGTGATCTCAAGGGGAACTTAAATAGGATCTCTAGTGACTGCCTTGATATGGCAAACGAATAAATCTGCAAATTACCTTGACTTTGAGGGCAGGGATCAGGTATAATTAGAATCACTAAGAGAGAGCACAAATGCAAGCAGAAAAAGTAAACCTTGGAAGATACGGTAAGGCTTTTCAAGAAGGGCTAGTCCAGCTGGTATTTGAGGACAGACCCTTCGCAGATCAGATAACTGAAGTGCTAGACGTAAATTTCATTGAGCTTGAATACCTACAAGTCTTCCTAAGAAAGACGCTTCAGTTTAGGCATCGCTATGATAAGCATCCATCTGTTGATGCGATGATGACGATCCTCAAGACGGAGCTAGACAACGAAGACGAAGTATTACGCACTCAGGTGCAAGATTATTTTTCTAGAATGCACGTGAGAGAGGTAACGGATACTGGGTACATAAAAGAAACTTCTATTGATTTCTGCCGAAAGCAGAACCTCAAAGAAGCAATGATGAAGTCAGTTGGGCTGCTGCAGAATTGCTCTTTCGATGAGATATCCAAAGTTATTAACGATGCCCTAAAGTTGGGTTCCGAAAATAACTTTGGATATGATTATATGGTTGACTTTGAAAAGAGATTCGAGCCAAAATTCAGAAACACGGTTACAACTGGCTGGAGTGATATGGACGCAATCACCGGCGGCGGCTTAGGTAAGAGCGAGTTAGGCGTTGTTATTGCCCCCACAGGCGCAGGCAAGTCCATGGTATTGGTACACTTAGGAGCCCAAGCGATAAAGGAAGGAAAGACAGTCATACACTACACCTTGGAGCTACAGGATACAATTATTGCCACAAGGTACGACAGCTGCATTACTGGTTATCCTCTCTCTGATATTATCAACTTCAAGGAAGAAGTTTACGAAGAGATCAAGGATCTCGATGGCGGGCTTATTATCAAGGAGTATCCAACTAAGTCGGCTTCGACAAACACAATCCGCGCGCACCTTTCTAGACTTATTAAACGAGGGATTGAACCTGGGATGATCATCGTAGACTACGCTGATCTACTTAAGCCAGTTACAGTAAGAAAAGAGAAAAGAAACGAACTGGAATCTATTTACGAAGAGCTAAGAGCACTTTCGACAGAGTTTCAGTGTCCTATCTGGACAGCTTCTCAAACGAATCGATCCGGACTCAGCGCAGAAGTAATCACGATGGAGCAAATCTCAGAAGCATTCAATAAGTGCTTTGTTGCAGATTTCATTTTTTCTGTTTCTCGCACAATTGAAGATAAGCAAAACAACCTAGGCAAGATTTTTATAGCGAAGAATAGAAATGGTCCGGACGGGATGATCTTCAGTATCTTTATGGACACCTCAAGCGTGAACATAAAGATATTGCCAAAAGTACCTGGGTTGTCCACTGGTACCGCTGTCAATCAGAGCAACGTAGCTACGGCTCCAGTAGCTCTGGACACACGAGCGCAGCAGGCGCTATTAAAAGCAAAATACACCAAACTAAAGAGGAAAAAATAACAATGAGAACAATTCAAAACATTCGACGATTTCGCTTGTCGGACACGTTTGTAGAGCCATACAAGGTTGCTACGGTACCTTGGGGTCCACTTGGATATGTCACGTTTAAGAGAACATATGCCCGCAGACTGAGTGAGTTTGATCCAGATGCCTCTGGAACTGAAGAATGGTGGCAGACCTGCCGGAGAGTTATTGAAGGCATGTTTAACATGCAAAAACAGCACGTTTTCCATCTTGGTCTTGAGTGGAATGACGCAAAGGCACAAAGAACAGCTAAAGACGCATTCGATAGGCTATTTAACTTGAAGTGGACCCCTCCCGGTCGTGGTCTGTGGATGATGGGCACAAAATTCATCGAGGAGCGAACTGCTGCAGGTTTGTTTAACTGCGCTTTCCGCTCAACTAAAGATCTCCCATCCAAGGGCGGATATCTCTTTGCGTGGATGATGGATGCACTGATGGTCGGAATTGGTGTAGGTTTTGATACCGAGGGATCTGGAACTATAACTATTAGAGAACCAGAATACACAAGCGACGTTCTTGTTATTGATGACTCACGCGAAGGCTGGGTTGACTCGGTTCACTTGCTGTTAGACGGGTTTTTCTTTGGGACAAAGGTTCCAGAATTCGACTATTCTGCCATTCGACCAGAAGGCGCTTTGATCCATGGATTTGGAGGTACATCATCAGGACACGCCCCCCTCAAGGAACTGCACGATAACTTGTCTGAACTATATACCCCAAAGACTGGAGAACTAATCACTTCGGTGGATATTGTTGACACCGAAAACCTTATTGGTCGCTGTGTTGTAGCCGGCAATGTGCGCCGTTCTGCTGCCCTTGCTATGGGTCGTCACGACGACAAGCACTATCTTGAGATGAAGAATGATTCTGAAAAACTTCACCATCATCGATGGGGCTCAAACAACTCGTTCAATGCGGTAGTAGGAATGGACTACGAATGGCACGCTGGACAATCACAGAAGAACGGCGAGCCCGGATATATTTGGCTCAACAACGCCCGCACTCGGGGGAGGTTCAAGGACGGAGAGCGTTTAGACGATATCAACGTAGCAGGGTTTAATCCTTGTGTAGAACAACAGCTAGAGGATGCTGAGCTTTGTTGTCTTGTCGAGACGTTCCCTGCAAAGCATGAAGATTATGAAGATTACCTTAAGACTCTAAAGATTGCCTACCTGTATGGCAAGACTATCACGCTGTCCAACACGCATTGGCCCGAGACCAACGCCAAGATGCTAAAGAATCGCCGCATTGGCTTATCTCAATCAGGCGTGGTTCAGGCTTTCAACAAGCATGGTCGCCGCGAGCTATACAATTGGTGTGACCGGGCATATACCTATGTGCAAGAGCTTGATGAAGAGTACTCAAACTGGTTATGCATCCCAAAGTCAATTCGCACGACATCGATTAAGCCCTCCGGAACAGTTTCTTTGCTCAACGGCTCAACCCCAGGAATCCACTTCCCAGAGGACGAGTACTATATTCGCAGGATTCGATTCGGAAAGGGATCGACTTTGCTCCCTGCCCTTACGGAAGCCGGCTATTTTATTGAGGATGACGTATATTCCCCAAACACGGTATGTGTCGAATTCCCGGTGAAGGAGCCTTACTTTTTTAAAGGCAAGAGAGACGTAGGAATGTGGGAACAGCTAGAGATAGCGGCGCAGTATCAGCACTTTTGGGCGGATAACTCTGTGTCCATAACAGTAACATTCAAGCCGGAAGAGGCAAGCCAGATTAAGGACGCACTGGAGATGTACGAGAGTCGCCTTAAGGCGGTCTCCTTCCTACGATACGAAGAGACCGGCTATGAACAAGCGCCCTACGAGCCGATCTCAAAAGAGAAGTATGAAACCTTGACCTCGAAAATCACTCCGGTGCAAAGATTCATAACGGACGAAGGCGGAGTTGGTAGCAAATTTTGCTCGAATGATTCTTGCGAAGTTTAGAAGTAATATAAAATAGGAGATATGATGTTTAAGCCAGTTAACCGATATATTGAAGTTGAACTAATAAGTTCGAATGTGCAAGAGACCAATACAGGCATCCTCTTGCCCCATAGTTATAAGCCTACCGAGGAACGCTTTATAAAAGTAAAGATTAAGAGTTGGGCAGACGATGCTCGATTCGCCTCTAGCCTGAGTGCAGATAGCAGCGCGATTGTGGACAAGACCATGATTGAGGAGCTTACTTTTGATGGCTACAAGACCAGCGTAATACTAGATAATTATATTTTAGGACTATTTACTGTTCAATAGATAACCCTCCGAATGGTTAAAGAACAGTATGTCTACAATTGATAAAAACTTTTATAACGAATCTTCTGCATTCTCACTGGGCTGGGATCCAACTTGGTTTGGAGAGAAGTATTATGATGACCAGCTAACACGAGCTATTAAAAAGTGGCAACGGGAAAGACGATTGGCAGCCGACGGCATGTGCGGTCCAGCTACCTTTCGTCGAGCATGGACAGAGCGTCAATCAAGTATTGACGCGCATAAGCCTGAAGATCCTCAATATTCAAATTACATTATTTATAATGGAGAGTTTCATAAAATAGAGTGGCCAAAGGTTGTATTGTGGTCAGAGAAAGGTGGTCTTAAATCTAAAAAGGGCACTTACTATGATTATACCGGCAGAGCCAAGAGATCGGTCAGACTGTTCGTTAACCACTGGGATGTTTGCTTGAGTTCTCGCGCTTGTCAGACTATACTATCTAAAAGAGGGATCTCGGTTCACTTTTTAATAGATAACGACGGCACAATCTACCAGACAGTAGATATGCAGCATGGTTGCTGGCACGCTGGTTCAGAAAGAGTCAATAGAGCCTCCATCGGAGTCGAGATTAGCAATGCTTACTATCCGAAATATCAAGATTGGTATGTGAGGAACGGATTCGGTGAGAGACCGATGGTGGAAGAGGCTAGAGTTCACGGGGAGAAGCTAGATCCATTTCTGGATTTCTATCCGGTACAGATTCGCGCCCTGAAGGCTTTGTGGGGAGCGATTCACAATTGTGCCGATATAGAATATGAAGTTCCGCTAAACCAATTTAACACAACCTCCAAAGGGTACGAACAAGACGTTAAATACGGTAAATTTAATGGATTCGTTAGTCATTACCATGTTAGCAAGAAGAAGATCGATTGCGCAGGTTTAGACATTAAATCTTTGTTGGAAGAGATCATAGATGAAGAAGATGTCGGATATATTGATACCGGAGAAACCTGCGAAGACCGGTAGGTTGAGATACGATAATATAGTTATCGGGAGCAGCCTTTCTGCCCTTTTATTCGCCTTTAGTAATAGATACCCAATCTTGTTCACCGAGCCAGATTATCCTTTTCGGTTTGATCATTTAGATGTGGGGCGGGATCTAAGTTGTATTAAGATACCACAGCAACAGCGAGTCCTTGCAACTCATAGCGGGGAGTTCACAGTTGGCTGTCCCAAGTACCTCCTCTGGGAGAGGCTAATGTTTTTGCTTACGTTGGAGGGTCTGGTTCCTTTGTCAAACCTCTGTTGCAATATTAGAGAGGTGGATAATCGCATAATATGCTCTAATGACTATTCTAAGATTGCTGAAATTGAATTTGGTACGTGTCATTATTTTGGAGATCGCTTTGCGCATGGCTTTGTTACGGAAAAAAAGCTTGCCGAAGAAGAGTATGTGTGCTATGATTGGGTAGCTTTCAATCGAGGAGGAAAACACAAAATCGATTATATCAAGACAGATGACAATCTAACAAATGAGATTTGGTTCTACTCTTCAGACCGGATCGACGGAGCAACGCCCGTTAAAGATGCGTGTGTGGTATCAATATTGAATACTACACAAATAGATTCTTTTGACTTTTCTGAAACAATGGCTCGCTTTAAGCTCATAAGCGAAATGGAGGATAGAGGGATGAAAGGGGTATTTAACGGCTTGGGACCAAACGGAAAGCCAAAGTATTATAAATTCAAAACGTCTAGCATGTATAGAGAGAAGCTTAGAGCCCCAAGTGCGCTAACGCCGATGACTCAATATATTAAGATAGAGAAGGGAGCAGAGGACCAGCTGATCAGGGGTCTGAACGAGGTATCTGTTTCCTACGATAAATTTCTGAGGTGGCTGTGAGAAAGCTGAGAAAGATACACATGGCAGGAGTAATCCCAGTCTCGGGGATAGAAACTGATATGGAGACGGTATACCCAGAGGTAATACTGTCTATAGATAAAGGCTATACTGCAATTCAAAAGTCAGTTTTCGAATGCGCCATGGCAGGTTGCAGCACAATCTGGATTGTCGCAAATGAAGACCTTGCTCCGATAGTCAGAAAAGTTGTAGGAGATTGGATCTATGATCCGGTATACATGAGCCGCCTGCATTTTGGCGAGGGTAACGAGAGCAGGAAGGAGATACCTATATTTTATTGCCCAATTCACCCAAAAGATGTTGGTAGGAGGGACTCCTATGGTTGGTCGATTTTGAACGGGGTATATTCTGCTTGGAAAGTAGGCAACGAGATCTCCAAATGGCTGATTCCAGAAAAGTATTATATCTCATTTCCGATGTCTATTTTCAATATTTATGATATTAGAGCACATCGGTCAAAAATCAGTGATAGGAACGCAAATTTTTTAATGTCTTATGAGGGGAAGACTGTGTTGGACAATGTTCCTCTTAGCTTTACTATGTTTAACAAAGACTACATCAACTGTCGCAGATCCGTCAATAAGGCGACAACCAAAGATTTTTACAACACAGAAGAGGGTGAAATATATCCCTCTCGCCGCCTTCCGCTGAAAGAAAGGTGGTCAGCCAAAAGCTTTTCTTTAAATCAGGTACTTTCAGAGCTTGACACCACTGATGCTTTCTTGTATAATGTAGATTGGTATGGAGACTTGTCGACTTGGCAAGGGTACTTGGATTATCTCTCATCCGAGAATCTTTTCAAAAAGCCGCATGAACTGTTGACAAAGCCTCATAGACATGCTAATATACCATATAACGCTTAAGGAAAGGCTATTATGAATCGCACGGAATCTAAAATCAAGTTTGTTGGACTGCATGCACATTCTGTGGCGGGATCTATCTTTGACGCTATCGGGTTTCCAGACGCCCACATGGATTTCTGCTACCAGAATGGTGGCGAAGCGTTGGCGTTAACCGATCACGGGAACATGAACGGCTTGCCATATCAGGTGCTGCATTGCAAGGAGATGCTAGCAGCCGGCAAAGAGTTTAAGCCAATTTTTGGCTGTGAGGCTTATTTCATTCCTTCCATTGATGAATGGCGAGAAGAGTACACAAAGGTAATGGAAGATAAGAAGCGTTCTCGCTCCGCCAAGAAGGATGCGCAGTCAGGCGCGACAGTAGAAGACGAAGGCTCCTCGAAGAAGACTCAGAGCGTTTTGCGCCGCCGGCGTCATCTTGTTCTTGTCGCACAGAACCAGACCGGACTCAATAACCTCTTCAAGTTGGTCTCTGAGTCCTACAAGGCAGAGAACTTTTATAGGTACCCTCGTATCGATTATAAGCTCCTAAAGAAGTATGGCGAGGGTATTATTGCCTCTAGCGCCTGTCTTGGTGGTGTCTATGCCGGGAACTACTGGGAGAACAGAGAAGACGGAGACGAAGCAGTATTGAACGCAATGCGGGAGACGACTAAGAATATGATTGACGTGTTCGGCGATCGCTGGTATGCGGAGATTCAATGGAACAATATCAACGAGCAGCACGAGCTTAACCAGCATGTCATTCAGGTCGCTAAAGAATTCGGAGTGAAGCTGATTTCGACTGCTGATAGCCACTACCCTAATCCAGAAGCATGGAAAGACCGGGAGCTTTACAAGCGCCTTGGTTGGCTCGGAAAAAGCAAGCCATCATACGCGGACGAAGGATCTGAGCTTCCTGCTGGAGTTGAAGAGATCGGATACGAACTGTACCCCAAGAACGGCGATCAGATGTGGGAGAGCTACAAGCAATACTCCCAAGAGCAGGGATTTGAGTATGAAGACAAAGTGATTCTTGATAGTATCGAGGAGACTCACCGTATTGCATTCGATCGCATCGAGACCTTTCTCCCAGACAATACTGTCCGTCTTCCTGGGTTTGTTGTACCCGCCGGGTTTACCGCAACTCAAGCTCTGGTTAATTATTCCCTCGAAGGTCTAAAGGAGAAGGGACTACATAAGAACAAAGAATACACAGATCGCCTTAAGCATGAGCTAAATGTTATTGATGATCGTGGCTTTTCAAAGTATTTCTTGACGATGAGATCGATTGCGGAAGTCGCCACTGGTATGATGCTTACTGGTCCAGCGCGAGGATCTGCAGCAGGATCACTAGTAGCATACGCTCTAGATATCACGCAAGTTGATCCTATTAAGTACGGTCTGCTGTTCTCTCGCTTTTTGCGTTCAGACGCCACCGATTACCCGGATATTGACTACGACGTATCAGACAGTATGCTTCTCAAGGAAAAGCTGGTCGAGATGTGGGGAGAGGATTGTGTCGCGCCCATCTCCAATTGGAACACTCTTCAATTGAAATCTCTTATCAAGGATATATCCAAGCTTTACGGGATCCCGTTTACTGAGGCGAATACGGTAACTTCTATTATGATCCGAGAAGCCACCCCTGAAGCCAAACGCGCACGCGGAATCAAATCAGGAATATATGCGCCAACGTGGCAAGAGGTTATCGAGTTCTCCCCAGCACTGCGCAAGTATCTCGGCAAGTACCCGCAAGTGAAGACTCACGTTGAAGGGTTGGTTGGTCAGGTTCGCTCCTGCTCGCGCCACGCGGGCGGTGTAGTGATTGCTGAGAGCCTAGACAGGAATATGCCCCTGATCAACTCTGGAGGCGTCAGACAGGCTCCCTGGGCTGAAGGGCAGAACGTTCGACATCTTGAGCCAATGGGATTCATTAAGTTCGACTTGCTTGGCTTATCCACACTTAAGATGATGGAGGGGTGCATCGAGCACGTTCTCCGCCGCCACCACGGAGTCGAAAGCCCGACGTTTGCCCAGGTACGAGCGTATTATGATGATAAGCTCCATCCTGACAGGCTCGACTTGTCTGATCCAAAAATCTACGAGAACGTATTTCACGCGGGCAAGTGGGCAGGTATGTTCCAGTTTACTGAAGACGGAGCACAAAAGTTCTGCGTAAAAGCCAAGCCAAACGGTATTATTGATACAGCAGCCCTGACCTCCATCTTTCGCCCAGGTCCGTTAGCTGCTAACGTTGACGCCGACTATGTGGAAGCAAAGCAGCACCCACACCGTATTAAGTACTTATCTGATGTGCATCGAGAGATTACAGAAGAAACTTTTGGTTTCCTTATTTTCCAAGAGCAAATTGCGCTGCTAGCTCACAAGCTGGGAGGCTTAACTCTCGACGAGGGAAACTTGCTTCGCAAGGTGTTGACAAAGAAGGGAACAGGTAAGGGATCGGTGAAAGACAAGCTTCACAAGAAGTTTATCAAGGGCTGTGTAGATAACAAGATCAGTCGCGATGACGCGCAGGGCTTGTGGGATAAGTTCGAGTTCTTTAGTGGGTATGGCTTTAATAAGTCTCACGCAGTTGGGTACTCTATTATTTCGTACCAGTGCGCTTGGCTCTGGAACTACTATCCAGCCGAGTGGATGGCAGCGTTTTTGGATAAAGAGCCGGAGAGCAGGAAAGAGAAGGCGATCAATGTTGCTAAGAGGTATGGTTTCGAGATTGCGCCGCTGGATGTAAACAAGTCCGGTACCGTATGGGAAATCAGCGAAGACGGCAAAACTATGATCCAGCCCCTAACTTCGATCAAGGGACTGGGAGAAGCAGCAATCATCCAGATTCTTGCAAACCGACCTCTGCGAAATGCAGAAGATCTTTTGTTTAATGATAACATTGTCTACTCCAAACTGAATAAGAAGTGTTTGGACGCATTGTGTCGCGGAGGTGCCTTGGATAAGATTGTAGATGATCGATTCTCTGGTCGCAAGCATTTCTGGTCGGCGTGTGTTGTCGATCGACCGAAGAACATTAAGCGACTCATTGAAAACATCGAGACATACAGACCAGAAGGCGACTTCAGCGAAGAAGAGATCATCCAATTCAAAACTGAACTAACCGGAGTGTTCCCCATCAACTTAGTCATTAACGCAGAAACGATCCAGAAGCTGCAAGACAAATACATTCCACCGATCTCAGAGTATGATTCAGACTTGAGTGTATGCTGGTTTATTCCGCGCAAGGTGGTCCCACGAAAGACCAAGAAGGGCAAGGATTACTGGATCGTAGAGGTGATTGATTCAAACAATGAGCTAACCAAAATCAGGTGCTGGGCTATTAAGCCAGAGAAGGATGTAATCCACCTCAATCGTCCCTATATGGCTAAACTAAACTATGATGAAAACTGGGGCTTCTCAACTTATGCCGTCGGCAAGACTTTTAGATTATTGGCTTGAGTGTATTAGGAACAACAACTATATAATTTATGTCAATTGCCCAAAAGCTCAAATGGAAGAGAGCACTCTCAACTCTAAGATTCACTTATGAAGAACACGACTACATTAAAGAAGTGTGCTCTGCGATTGCCGCAGACTTTCAAGAATACTATGAGCAATATTGTGCTGCCAACCAGATCGATCTTGAAAAACTAAACAGAGAACATTCAGAAAGGCTCAGCGGGCTATACGAAAGAGAAGGCGAGCAAGACAGCGATAAAGCCGATAACGCTCAAATAGATGATCCTGGTGATACTTCCATGGTGTTGCATGATGAGGTTTCCGATCTTGATAGTGAGGGTGAACAAGAGGGCGATGAAGAGAATGAATATAAGATGACAGCTGATGAGACAGCGGTACACAACTCCTTTTCTAAGCTTTTTAAACAGATTGCCCTAAAAATTCATCCCGACAAGATTAGCGCGGATTTGTCAGAAGAGCAAAGACAGACCACGATACGTATGTTCACGGAAGCCAATAAGGCATTTGAAGATAAAAAATATTATATCCTTCTTGATATCGCGGATAAACTAGAGATCAACACCCCAAAGAATTATGGACAGCAGGCTCGATGGATGAAGAAGGAAGTAGGGAAGATACAAGAAGAAGTTAAGAAAGCAAAAAACACATACAACTACAGCTTTTCAGAAGCAGAGACAGACGAACAAAGAGATCTAGTTATGAAAAGGTTCGTTAAGCAATTATTTGGAGTTTGACCAAATTAAGAAGAGAAAGTAGTTGACTTCAGACCCACTTTAGTGGTATATTATCATAGTAACAACAAAGGAGAGCCCAATGGCTAACACGAACGAAGAACGCAAGCGGTATGTCAAGGAATATATCCGGTCACTAGTCGCGATTGAAGATGCGATGGAACCATACAAGGAGCAGAAGCGCGATTTGCGCGTTGAGTTCAAGGAGAACGGGTGGCTGAATACTGATGAGATTCGTGCCGCTGTCAAAGCTTATCGCCTGTTTCGGGGAAAGATAAACATTGATGAGGTAGTTGAGAACTTTAATATGATTTCTGGTAATGATTCGGAGGAAGTGTGATAATCGAGTATGTAATGACGCGAAATGAGCAAGTTTCTGAGCCTACGCGAGCAAATCCTTCCGATGCCGGTCTAGACGTGTACGCCAACTTTGATGATCCAAGCTCACACGTGCGTCTGCCGCCCTCTCAGTCGGTCATCGTGCCCACTGGGTTGAAGTTTGGTGTTCCTCACGGCTATATGCTTCAAGTAATGAATCGATCCAGTGTCGCGGCTAAGCGAAGCTTAATTGTGGGCGCTCACGTTATCGATTCAGGGTATGACGGGGAAGTATTCATAAACCTTCATAACGTAGGGATAGAGAGCCAGGATATCTATCACGGTGATAAGATTGCACAGATTGTAATGGTTCCGGTTGTGTCTTTCCGGGCTAGAAAGGCAGACGATCCGGAGCTATATAAAGATGGTATTACGATCTCAGAACGAGGCGATGGCGCGCTAGGGAGCACAAATGGATAAGAACACACAAAAGACAATGTTTAGCTCAGCAACGGGTAACTGGGCAACTCCAAAGGACTTTTTTCAAAAGCTCGACTGGCGATTTGGTCCCTTTGACTTGGATCCTTGCGCAAGTGCCCAAAACACGAAGTGCTCCAACTTCTTTACAGAAGCCGAAGACGGACTAAGTAAGGACTGGACTGGATTTACCAGCTTTGTAAACCCTCCATATGGAAGAGGTATCGACAAGTGGATCGAGAAGGGTTATATCGAGGCGAAGAAGAACGGGACTAAAGTAGTTATGCTCATTCCGGCTCGTACAGATACGAAATATTGGCATGATTATGTTATGAAGGCATCCGAGATTCATTTTGTCAAGGGTCGCCTTAAGTTTGGGGACAGTAAGAACTGCGCGCCTTTTCCGTCTGCTGTAGTGGTATTCGATGGCGGAGAGGAATTGTGGAGAGTTGAAGGAATCAATCGATAAAGGAGTATGAAATGACTGAAGATGTATTGAACGCAGCGATTCTTAGAATGAGAGCAAAGGCTCTAGAGAACTTCGCGCTTATTAAGGATTTGTACCACCGCCCAGCTACAAGGGAAACTGTTGACCAGATTTGTTCCCTCTCTCTTGCGCTGGCTCAGTATGAGGGTGCTATGATAACACTGCAACAGTATGCAGCAAACTTATCCTCTTTGACAGAGAATGAGAAGAAGCATACGATTGTAGAAATGCAAAAAGAAGTCGAGGAGATTGAGGCAGAGGAACCAGAAGAACTGGACAAGAAGGTCCTTTCCGGAGAGGAGTTAGCGAAACGTTCTCCAACTAATCGACGCACTAGTGCGCGCAGCAAACGTGCCAAGTCAAAGACGAAAGAGGAAGAATGAATCGCAAACAGAGAAGGACAGACAAGAAGAAAGTGGATGCAACCGACTCGATGTCCGCAAAAGTTTCTCAGTTTCATAGCTTACCAGATCACTGCTTGGCATGCGAAAAACCATTTGATAAAAAAAGTAAAAAGATGGCTATGACATGGAATGTCGTGGTTCGCGATGAAGATACGGTTAGGCTGTACTGCCCAGATTGCTGGAAAACAGCTAACAGTATAATCGAAGATTGGAAAAAGAAAAAGGAATTTGAAAGTGGAGCGGAAGAGTAAAGATAACAATAGAAGCTATAGTTCTTGTGAGCTTGAAATAGCCGCTACACCCAAAGGAGAAAAGTTATGGGAGTGAGAAGAATACCCGAAGAGTCTTTACGTAAGATTATGAAAGGTAGCGTAAACATTCATGGCACAGCTACTTGCGTAGTCAAGTTTTATTCAAATAGCTGTCACCTGTGTCACGCGCTGAGTTCCTATTATCGAGACATATCAGACTTAGACGAATATGAAGATGTTCATTTCTATGCCTACAATATAGATGATGATCCGGATATCGCCAAGAAGTTGAGGCTAAATGGTGTACCGTCTATTGGGCTGTTCAATATTAGTCGAGGTCGGGAGTCGAAACCGGTGATCCTAAATGATCCAGAGAGACCAAACCAAGAGACATGGTACTCTGTCAAAGACATCACCAGTTTCATAAATCAAAACATAAGCACGAAAAGGAATAAGGAACATGATTAAAAAAGGATTGTCGTACGACGACACGCTGCTTGTCCCCCAATACTCTGATATCCGTTCAAGAAGCGAAATAGATTTATCAGTAAACATGGGGAACGGACTGCATCTGACTTTACCAATACTTTCAGCACCCATGGATACGGTTACCGAGTCGGATATGGCGATCGCGATGTGTAATCATGGGGGTGCTGGGATCATTCATCGATATAATACGATGGAGGAGCAAGAGAAGTTAATATTCGACGCGGCAGGTACGGGAGTCGCCTCATTGGGTGCTGCACTTGGAGTGTCTGGCGACTATCTTGAGCGAGCCCATATGGCGCGCTCCGTTGGGGCAAACTTTGTGTGTGTCGATGTTGCTCACGGTCACCATATCATGGTAAAAGAAGCCCTACGACACTTAAGAATGTTGTTGGGAGATAGCTTTCATATTATGGCGGGCAATGTCGCTACACTGAAGGGGCTAGACGATTTATCTGATTGGGGAGCGAACTCAGTTAAGGTTGGGATCGGAGGAGGGGCGATCTGTTCTACGCGAATCCAGACCGGTCACGGCGTACCTGGGCTGCAGACTGTCATGGACTGTGCGAAAACAGATAGAGACGTGAAGATAATCGCCGACGGCGGTATTAAGAACTCGGGAGACATCGTTAAAGCCTTAGCGCTGGGCGCTGACGCCGTTATGTGCGGTTCTTTATTCGCAGGTACGTCAGAGTCCCCTGGGGAAATTAAAGTCGACGCTGAAGGCAATAGCTGGAAGGTATATCGAGGGATGGCTTCCAAGGAAGCACAAATAGAGTGGCGTGGTAAATATTCTTCTTTCGAGGGTGTATCTAGCCAGATACCCTATCGCGGGACTGTCAGCGAGGTCATTAACGACATAGAGAGGGGGATCAGATCAGGGCTCTCTTATGCTGGCGCAAGAAACCTCGCGCAACTTCACAGTAAGGCTCAGGTGATGGCGCAGACCGCTTCTGGTTTAGCGGAGAGTCGAACACATATTATCAACAGGAAGTGGTAGAATGCAAGACGCAGTGGACTACGGCAATTTAAACAAAAGGATAGTTTTTACCGAAAACGACCACCGACAGGTGCAACTAAAGATGAAACTTAAGACGATCGGGGTCACTCAGTCTGAATTCTTCAGGCTTATGATCACTGGGATGCTTACTGGTGACAGCAGGATTTATTCATATTTAGATGATGCTGGACCTTTATCCAAGAAGAGAAAAAGGAGGAGTAAAATATACCGAGAACAAGGAAAAGAGATAAGCAAGAACCTGGGCTTAGGTTCCGAAGAGGTTGAGAATATTTTTGATCTTATAGCAGAGGAGCACCCAGGATTATGAAGAAGAAAGAAGATGGACTATTAGAGTGCTCACGAAGGTGTATACAATTAAAGACCGGTTGTCCGGTTAAAGATTGCAGACACTGGATAGAGCACGAGGATGAACATAACTGCACCCTAGTATCTGTATACCAGAATGGACCCATGACACTGAGACAAACTGGAGAGAGAATGAATTTGTCATTTGCCAGAATTAAGCAAATCGAGACGAAAGCTTTGCTTAAGATCAGAAAGTACGTGCGGTCCACAAATTTACTTTTTTAGGTGTTTAGTTTAGTATATTACTATTTATTTTGAGTTTCTAAAAACAGAAAAGGAGATTTTTCAACATGGCTCGTAAAACATTATTGACAGAAGGCGAGATCCGCCAATTTATAAAGCTCGCTAACTTAACAAATGTTAGCGATCATAAAATCCAGGAGATGTACGGAGGAGAGGCATACGGACGCGACGAAGAAGATATGATGGAGCCTGGACCGGAACAAGGACCCGAAGAGCTAGATATGGCAGTAGCAGACGCAGATGATGAGCTTGCGTCTGACGAGATGGAGATGGGCGCAGAAGACGAGATGGAGATGGGCGCAGAAGATGAGATGGAGGGCGGTTCAGCTGACCTAGATGTGTCGGAGCGAGAAGCCCTAATGGCTGACGTTGTGGCAGCAGTGGCACAGGCTCTTGGCATCGAGGACCGTGTTGATGTAGCATCCTCTGAGGACGCTGGAGACGACATGGGCATGGATGATATGGGCATGGATGACATGGGGATGGATGACGACGGCATGGGTTCCCTTGAAGAGCCAGACCTCGGGGCACCAGAAGGAGGTGATGAAGAATCACTAGCCGACGAGGAGGAAGAGGACGAAGAGGGAGCCCTAAGCCAAAGCGATATAGTCGCAGAGGTCGCGCGCCGAGTTGCAACCCGACTCAAGAAAGAGAATAAACGAGAGGTCATGGTAGATACTTTAGCAGAAAGAATCATGCAGAGACTAAGCAAAATTAGGACTTGACAAAACACTCTTTATAGAGTTATAATAACCACTATAGCCCTGCTTTAGTGGTTATTTTTTTTGGAGCATCATGGAAATCTTATTGTACCCGCTGCTGTTTGTCCTTGGCTACTGTACGTGCAAAATATCTAATATATACCGAGCAGCAAACAATAGCGTTGTAATGATAAAAGTTTCTCAATTGTCTTCTCTATTGCTATATACTAGAGCGATAGAGCAGTATTCATATGTGAGGACATTTGCGGCTAATAAAATTAAAAGCGATGGAGGATCAGATAAGGAGGTTGAGAGTTTTGAAAAATATGTTGATAACGACATAGAGTACTTTAAGAAGCAATCGATAAAGCAAATGAATTTATGCATCTCGCCAATGTTCAGTGACGATATAAAAGTAGCAGACTGGGATGCCGGCATGGCACTACTGGAAAGTGAAAAGGAAGCTGTACAACAAATTTTTATAAATAGGAGTCAAGACAAATGATTATTAAAACGATTAAAGACCTGATTAAGAAAGGTCAAAAAAGCAACCCAGAAAAGGCTCCAGAAGACTGCGAGGGAGCCGCAGCCACCGAATCAGATGCGACAACTGATGAAGAGACAACGGGTAATAAGATCGTGCTGATCGATCCAATGGCGCTTTTAGGTGCAGCGGGATCCCCTACCGAAGAGCCAGATTTAAGGATCATCGGCTTGTTCGCTGATGTCAGTGAAGAGAAGGTCGGAGAACTAGTACACGGATTATTGTACTTAGACGAAGTTAACAAGCTTTCCGAACCAGAAAAGAAGAAAGCCATAAAGTTCTATGTCTCCACATATGGTGGCAGCGCCGATGATATGTTTGCGCTGCATGATGTTATGCGGGTGGTGCGAGAAAGCAGTGAGATCCATACAGTTGGCTTAGGCAAAGTCATGTCCGCTGGCGTCTTACTGTTGGCATCTGGCACCAAGGGCAAGCGTATGATTGGTAGGAATTGCAGAGTCATGATCCACTCTGTTATGGGTGGTAACGTCGGCTCGCTTCACAACATGGTAAATGAGATGGAAGCTATCGAACAATTGCAGGATATGTATTGCGAATGCCTTGTGTCCGAGACAAAGCTCACCAAAAGGCGTCTCAAGAAGATATTGGAACGCAAAGTCAATGTTTATCTGACTGCCGAAGAAGCAGTTGAGATGGGCATCGCTGATATCATTATCTAGAGGAAATTAAATGGATAGTTACATTAAAGATATGTTTCTCGAAGTGAGAGAAAGAGAGGAGACTGATCAAATATTGGATCTAGTTTACGAGACAGTCGTAAAGGCATCGAAAGCCCCAGTCATGACTGAGGTAGCACCCGAGAGAGCAAGAGAGTTTGTGTTGTCGTTGCCTAAGTTTGTTCCCACTGAGTCATGGGGCGACCCTAATAGCATGGATCGACAGCAGGTTACGAAACTGTTTGATGTGATGGGCGGCGGTAGAACTGTCGCGGGCAAGCTGCAATTCTTGCAGCGTATTGTGGACCCCAACAGCAGGATCTCATCGCCTCGCCGCATCATAGCGTCTCTTATTATTCTGGAATCACTTAAGGCGGTCATCGAAAGTTTTAATGCAGCTAGTGCAGGGTTTGTATTTGAAGGATTCCTGTCAGCGCTCCTGCAAGGAACTCAGGAATCGAAAGTGTCTGCAAAGGGAAACCTGCCGATCCAAGATCTTATTGCTTTTTCGGACTCTGATAGCCCAGTTCCGATTAGCCTTAAGTTGCTCAACAAGACCACCAACATCGAAGGGAGCTACACCAACTTGATTGATGGGTTAGATGAATTTGGAGAGATGGTGTATATCGTCGCTAGAAAGGATAAAGAAGCCGGCGGCATTGTAATTGAAAAGTTTAGATTTGATCAGAACAATTTCATCGATGCCTTATCGACTTCCGCTCGCGGCGGTATTAAAAATGCTGCGCAACTTTTTCAGTTGCCAAATAAGAACCCAAAAGAGTCTATTGCAATCCTTAAATCGATTGATAAATGGGAACACAAATACAACGCACTACAATATTCAGCCGGATACTCCGATAGAATCAGGAAAAAGAGAGAACTCGAAAGTCAAATAAGTCAAACCAAGCAAGAGGATCCTGACTCTGAAGAGAGCACAAGCTACTACGATCAGGAGGATCCTCCTCTCAATGAAGGAGTTGGTCAAAAAGGAATGAATCTACTTCTTGAGAAAATTGGCGGCTCTCAGTGGAATATCAGCCCGGAACAACTATCTAGCTACGATTTTGTTTATTATGAGAATCTTGGTTCACTGCCGTATAGCGAAGAAGCAATTCTTAATGTCGCGCGCGCCCACATGGATAAGTTAGACGAAGAAATTTTGAAACTGTTTGGAGCCACACAAGACCTATCACAGAATATAAATAAATACTTCTTAGTAGAAAAGCGCAGTTCTGCTATTGATTCTGGTAATAAAGCTATTCAGGATTCAGTCATGATTCAAAAAACACTCCAGGCGCAGTTAAGTGAGCCAGATAGTGAAAATAACCCTTGACATTAATATGATTTGATCTTATAATAGAATACAACTTAGAGGTTCGAATGAGTCGACAGTATGATGACAGCCAGACACTACAACAGAAGATTATGAAAGGAGCGAACATCCTAGCAGATAACGTTGCTTCTACCCTTGGTCCGCGAGGTAGAAACGTTCTACTGCAAGAAAAAGGAAAGGCACCCTTTATCACGAAGGACGGTGTAACTGTCGCCGCCTTTGTTCACCTTGAGGACTCTTTTGAAAACGCCGGAGCCCAAATTATTCGCCAAGCCGCTATTGAGACGAACAGCCAAGCCGGTGATGGTACAACCACTTCGACAGTGTTAGCTAGAGCTATCCTAAAAGAATCACAAAGGTTTATCGCGTCCGGCATCTCACCAATTGAATTGCAGCGTGGTATTAACTTGGCTACAAAGAAGGTGATCGAAAACTTAAGAGAGGCAGCCAAACCAATTGAGAGTATTGCGGACATCGAGCATATTGCAACAATCTCTGCTAACAATGATCGCTCCATTGGAAAGCTGATAGCAACTGTTGTTGATAAGGTGGGGCAGGATGGCTCAATTTCAATTGAAGAGTCACGCTCTCTCGAAACATCGATTGATATCACTGAAGGATTTAAGCTAACCTCTGGGTACTGTGCTGGTGCTTTTATTACCGATGAACGCCGAAGTGTAATGTATCACGAGAGCCCCTTGGTCTTAGTTACAGATCATAAGATCTCCGCAGTCGAATCGATTATGGGAATCCTAGAAATGATTGCGCGCGAGAGCCGTCCTCTAATTATTGTAGCGGAAGAAGTTGAGGGGCAAGCCCTCGCTGCTATGATTATGAATGCAATGCGTGGGACACTAAAAGTTGCAGCAATCAAAGCGCCATTCTATGGTGAAGAGCGAAGAGATTTGCTTAAGGATCTAGCGCTTTCAATCGGAGCAAAGTTCATTACCCGAGAGTCTGGTGATAAGATGACAGACATCACTCTGGCGGATCTAGGATCCGCTTTATCAATCGAGAGTACGAAGTATTCTACAACGATCGTAGGGGGCAATAGCAATGCCTTGGCAATAGAAAGTCGAATCGAGTCATTCAAGGAGCAGATCACACAAACAGATTCGTTAAGCGAATGTGAGAGGATCCAGGGGCGGATTACTCGATTGTCTTCTGGGGTTGGCATCATTCGTGTTGGCGGATCTACTGAAGTCGAGATGACAGAGAAGAAACACAGAGTAGAAGACGCGCTTGAGGCGGTTAGGTCTGCTTTAGAAGAGGGAGTTGTATGCGGTGGCGGTGCAGCACTAGTGGTTGCTTCGCAAGATATTACTATCACTACAGATAACCCGGATCAGGAATATGGTGTAGAGATTGTGCGAGCGGCGTGCCAAGAGCCTTTGCGGCAGATGGCATACAACGCCAACGAATCAGCGGATATTGTGGTAGAGAAGGTTTTAGGTTCTGCTCCTAATCATGGGTGGAACTTTAGGACCGGAGGGATAGAAAACCTTCTGGATAGCGGAATCATCGATCCCGTCAAGGTAACTCGAACTGCCTTGCAGAATGCTGCTAGTTGCGCTGGAACACTTATCACCACAAACTATGCAATCATACAAACGGAGACAGACTAATGCAAAATGGAGATTTGGTCCATATTCCGCAGGGAGCCATGTTACACGCTTCAACGCGATCCGGTGCGCCATTCATAAAAACAGAAAAGCCAACAACCGGGGTTGTGATCGAGCGCGCTGGACCAACAACCTTATCCATCTACGTAGACGGTGCAAGGTATTTCGTCATTGAGAGAGATGTCTACGATATTTACCAACACCAAACAGAGGGAGAACAAAAATGCTAATAAAGCTAACAGAGGTGCATCACAATAAAGCACTAACTTACGCCAATAACGAATACACCCTAAGAGAAGTCTTTATAAATCCAGAACACGTTGTGATGATAAGGGAAGATACGCGCATGCAGACGCTTAACGAGGAGAATCGGTTACCGGATTCGTTAATGAACGCTCATCGATTTACAAAGCTGACGATTAATCGTGGTCAGTCTGGGACGGAGATAATCGTTGTTGGCGCACCAGCTATAGTTGAACAGTCTTTGAATCAAAGAACCCAATTGCTGAGAGGATGAAATGGGACAGAGAGTAAACATTCAATATTCCGTTGAGCTTGATGATCTTGGGGACGAGGTTAACCGGCTCTTTAATCGATCCATTAGAGATCTTCAAGAGCTATTTCCGAGCAACGAACCTGCCCGCTATGTGCCAATGGATCTAGCTGGTGTTGATATGATCGAAGATCTACGTCAAAAGATATCTAGTGCAGACGCTGCGTTAAGTGATGTTCAGAATATCGTGCAGGGTTATATCCAGTTTAAATCGACACCCCCGGAAACTGAGGCAGCTACACCTTCTCAGGAGATTTATGAAGAAGAGATAGAGAGCCCAGATCAGGTATTACTAGAGAGAATCCGAAAGTTTAAGGAGGAGGTACCCAATGAACACGCCACTGAAGTACACCCACACGACAACCAGGGCTCTATCAGAGATTAGAAAGAAGATACCAGCAGGCTCAGTAATTGACTCTTACCTGCTATTTTCTGGAGATCTCGAACTATCACTGTCTGATTATGATATGTTCGTATGCGCGCACACGAATAAATATGTCATATATGAATTCTGGCTAACGCTCTTAGAAGACTCCAGAAAGGTACATGATATCGTTACCTGTGAGGATTTCAAATTTGCAGAACCCCAGTTTGAGATCCTGCAAGAGAGTTGGGCGCACTACAAAGATCCATATGTCAGGAGCGCTCTATTCTTTCTGTTGAACCGCTGCTCTGAAACGGGCGAGGTATCCTCTGGCAAGCTGACTCCTCAGAATTATAATAATTTTGCGCTAGCCAGTCTTGCAACTTTTAAGAAGCGAGACAACTTTTGCTTAGTATATGACGAGGTGGATGATTTCGTGCAATCTATTATCCCTAGTGAATTGTCTGACTATGTTCTTGTCCGCGCTGGAGACTTTAAATACAATTTGTTCGAAGAGGGGATCTCTCGCGGGGACGAGACAGTAATCTTTGATCACAAAAAGCTAAAAAGAAAGCTTGATTCCCTTGACAAAAAGATAGCAATCGTTTATAATTTTCACTCACAACTGCTCTCAATGTACCGGGACTATGAAGTGTCTATGATAAACAAATACGGCAAGCAAACAAAAGATAAAGGACAATGCGTTGAACTCCTCATTACTAACTTCTAGAATGGCATTAGCCCTCACTCTGTTCGCAGTGGGTCAAACAATGGCTTGGTTCCAGCTAAATTCTCAGTTTGTTTGGGAGTGGTGGAAGGACCGCCCTCTGTTAGCTGTGCTTCTGTACGGGCTCCCGACCGGCTTGTGTTTTTTTTATGGCGTTCGGATAGCGTACGCTGAGATAGGGCAGATCTGGGGAGCTAGATTTTTAGTTTTTAGTATGTCGTACATCACGTTTCCGATACTTACTTGGTATTTTATGAACGAGAGTATGTTTACTGCTAAGACAATGACATGTGTATTTCTGTCCATGATGATCGTGGGCGTTCAATTATTTTGGAGATGAAAATGAGTAGAAAAGTAGAAAAAGCCTGGGGACATGAAGACCGCTGGGCTATAACCGATAAATACTTAGGTAAGATCTTGTATATCAACGAGGGTCATCGCCTCTCGAAGCAGTATCATATCGAAAAGGACGAAACCATTTACGTCCTTAAGGGATCTTTATTGCTTGAGTTAGGTCCGCACTATGAATACACAGATACAGAATCCGGTATAAAGATGGTCCTAGGAGAAGGTGAGTGTCAAAGAATCAGACCAGGGCTGATCCATCGATTTTGTGCTGATAAAGGAGATGTTGTCTTGATTGAAGTCAGCACTGCCGAGATAGACGATGTAGTACGACTACAGGATGACTACGGACGATGAAAACCATCTATTTGTTTGACGTAGACGGCACTCTAACGCCGGCAAAAAGTGATATCACCCCTGCATTCAAGAAACAGTTTTTGGAGTGGTCCAAGGGACGCCAAGTATACATCGTGTCAGGTGGAACACTTGTCCGGATAATCAACCAACTAACGAGAGAAGTAGTTGATCAAGTGCAGGGAATATTTTCTTGCATGGGTAACGCTTTTTATCTCAATATGCAGAATAGTCCTAGCGGATATAGCGAATGGAACCTGATGTATGAGAATAAGTTTGCTGTTGAAAAGCGAGAGCTTTTCTTTAGCGAGCTAGAGCGCTACGTAATGAAGTCGGACTATCACACAAAGACGGGCAATCACTATGAAGAGCGATTAGGGATGGTAAACTTTTCGATTGTTGGTCGGAATGCGACAATGAAAGAAAGGCAGGCATATGCGGCGTATGACGCGGAACACAACGAGCGAGAGGAGATAGTGAAAAAACTATCTAAGAAACACCCGACGCTCGACTTTGTTATCGGCGGAGCAGTGAGCATAGATATCTACAACAAGGGAAACGACAAGGCGCAAGTGCTTAAGAGATTTCTCGGAGACAAACCACAGGACACTCGGATTGTGTTTGTTGGAGATCGTATTGAGTTTCCAGGCAACGATCACTCGTTAGCATACGCGCTCTCCGAACGCCCAAACTCTCAGACTACCGGAGTAGAGAGTTGGGAAGAAACCGCTGAACTATTGAAGACTAGCGTTTTTGCTAGTAGTTAGTTAGAAAGACGACTATTTATTGTGTTACTAAAGAGGTATACTTAATGGACATCGCTACGAGCAAATGGTTTAGATTTCTAAACGAAAACAAAACAATGATCACAGAAGGACTGGACGATATCGGACTTCCGCAATATGTCATTGAGTATATCAACGATGCCATGCCCGAATCGCCAGAGAAATCAAAAGTGCTCATTGGCAATTTGTGGAAGAGTTCGGAACCTTCTACTGGGCGCAAAGATGTTTATAGAACAAGATTGCTTGAAATTATAATGAGGGGGAAGCCCCCCTACCTTGGGGGACTGGACAGTGACCCGGACAGTCAGACTCCGGAAGTGCAAAAGCTTAGAAAAATTGTCAAGTTTGTGCTTGAGAACCTCACTCAGACCGTTACGGAGAACGAGTATGGAACATGGAGCAAAGCTTTTCGAAAAGCAGTGAAGGCATTAGGCAAGGCAGGCGCTCCCCCCGAGAAAATTGAAGAAATCAAGGCAGGTCTGGATAACTTTTTAAAAGCAGCTTGGCATAACTGGTGGTCAACTTTTGGTGAAATCGGCTCATTCCTAAATGATGACCCCACAAACTATGAGCTAGCGAAAGGAGCGTATACAACGGAGACAAATGAATTCGACCTCTACGAGCTACAGACAATCGCAACGATGTATTTCGAGAACAGGGAAGAACCAGATGATATAGTGCATCAATTTGCTGACGGCTCTTACTGGTATAACTTAAACACTTCGAACTGCCCAGTGGAAGCAGAAAGAATGGGTCACTGTGGCACTGACAGCCGTGGAACTTTATATTCTTTGCGTAAGAAAAAGAAGGGTCGACGTGATTCGTCCTCTTATATAACAATGACAGTGAGCAGAGAGATCATTTATCAGATCAAAGGTCGAAACAACGACGCGCCACCAGAAGAAACCTGGGATCATATCGTATGGTTCATTGATGAGTTTGGAATCGAGAGAGTAGAAGAAACAGGCGAACATTCAAACGATGTTGAGGGACTGCAAGATATGAATGAATATCTCAAATCAAAAACGAATGCGAAATTTGCCGGTAACGTCGAGGAACGGATCGAAAAAGTTAACGATGCAGTAAACGATATTGATAGGTCCTTCAATGACGGCATCGAAGAGGCGATCGGTGGAGCCCTCGCAGAGATAAGTATCTATTGCAACGTGGAAGACAGTGAGGAAATGGGTGGAGACGTGGGACAGGTTTATCTGAGCTATGGAGCAGAGATAGAACTTAACATCGAATTAGGTTGGCCCGGTGTTGTTATAGATTCCAGTATGTACCGCGCCACAGTCGGCAGCAATACTGAAGACCAGACAGCAGACGATCGATATGAAGGAATTCCCACCTCCAGCTGGGGCAGTGACGCGAGGGATTTTGAAAAGGAAATAATGGGAGCAGCTATAGAGCCCCCTAGTAACGAAGATATCGAAACTGAATGGAGTGTTGAGCCCGATGGCGATAAGATTGTTCTTATAATCAAATACCGGACTAGTACTATGGAGCTGCAAGATGAAGACGACGACGCATATTCATATTCTCAATTTGCAGATGAGATGTTAAGCTACGCAGGAGACGCCGCAGAGGTGATATCAGATATTCGTACTGCGCTATCTGAGGGCGGATACTCGAAAAAAACACAATTTGATTTAGATTCCGAATCTTTTGAAGAGAGAATCGCAACTCTTGAAAGCTGGGCTGTGGTCGATACCACCGGACAGGCAGGCGTCACGCTAGACTGGATTGGACCAGAGGCAGGCGTTGACAACTCAAACCCGGTACCGGATGAGAACTTAAGAAATTTGCCAATGGACTATCAGATGTACTCGTCGCGAAGATTGGCGAGCGGTAGCGAAGACATCCCAAGCCCAACCTTTACTTTGTCTGATCTTTTTGATAGTTTTGGAAACGCCAGAGCAACTGTGATTTCTTCTCCGGTGTTGAACAACGTATTTAATTCTTTTTTGGCAGAGTCCGTTGTTGCATCGCTTAATCCAAAATCACAGCTTTCACTTGATTTTGGACCCAACTACGAGGCTAAGGCTGCCAAAGCAATTTTAGCTAAAGACGGACGTTTTGTTATAGTGCCCCAAAAGGCGAGTAGGTATGCCACTAAATATCACAGCATAACTATAATGTGGAACTACCGGATGACGGTAGACGAGGAGTCTCCAGAAAAAGAATTTGAGGTAGTGGGAGATATCGCTGAGCTTCTGAATGCGAACCCTGGATTGATTAACTCAGCAGTCATCAAGACGGTCCAGCATTACCGAAGCATACACGATAAAGAGATCGCCGAAAATCGCGCGACAGTCACCTCTAGTGAGAACTTAATTGATCTAACTAATAAGATAATTGATAGGTATGGCGACTCAGCCCCAGTCGCTAGCACATGGGCACCGTCATTGACAGCCATGGCGAAGTGGATGCTGGCTAACATACCGAAAATGAATAATATTGAAAAATATATAGCATATAGTTCATATTTGAATACGTTAGCCAAAGGCGATCGGGTGAGACCACATCAAGTAAGTATCGAGGTGGATGATCATCAGAATATAGGCATGCCGAAAAGCTGGATCGATCAGGTCAAACGACAGGAAATGCTTATGGGATCGGTGAAACCAGTTCTTCCGGAAAGCAGAGATCGGGCTATAGAATCTCAGGTCGAAAGGGTAGATAGGTTGCTCAAAGAATACGACGCATCGTATGATCTAAGACTTTATAATGTGCAGGTTGGCTGCACTGTCGACAAGAATGTTGGAGGTACTGAGTCAGAGACAGCAACAGAAATTCGTGGGATCCCTAGCGTCACAACTGTGCGACCAGTAGCCGCAAAAAAAAGGGATATGACTCCGACTTCTGAATTCGTATTATATGATATTAAGTTTGAGCTAGTCGGATCGAAGTCTCGCGTTGAGTATCGAGATGAAGTCTTGATGCCAAGCTTACGTAAAATTAAAGGACTCTCGATTGTTAGCATGACGCCATTGCGCCGGACAAACCAGCAGGGATCGATTCGAACAGTGCGTGAGTCGAAGATTCTAAAAGAATATGGAATGGGTTCGGCATACGGCTACACTGCTAATGGCGGCGGCACTAGTAACTTAGGAAAACAGAGACACACTCACGGCAGGGAGATGCCAACTCCTCGCCCGCAACTGCAGAGCATATTAGACGACTGGTCCCAAAACGGAGAGAAGGCGTATGATGCGCCCACAAACTATACAGATATGAGTTATCACGTTATGATGCCGGTCGAAGAATTGTTGCCATTTACCACCTCGGAGTATAGCGGAGAGAAGAAGGACTGGAAGAGCAAGTATCAACACTTTATCTCCACTGGCGGCGATGTGCCGGTATATTTAACACTTGGACAGAACGGCAAAGTTAAAATAACAGGAGGCGAGGATCAGGTGTGGTTTGCTAAAGAATCAGGATTGGAAGAGCTACCTGTCTTTTTAAGTTACCAAAAACAAGTTTAACTGCATACATAAGATATGAGCAACAACGCCAAGACCTTTATTCGCACAACCTTTTATGCTGTTGTTGTTCTCCTTATCTGCTATCTGGGCACTAAATCATTCGTTGACAATCAGCAAAACCCATCTTACAAAGAAATAGCTGCCCTCGATAATAATGCTCAGACAACTAATCTCGGGAATTGGTCCGAAACAATAGAAAGATCCCGCAGCAGTGCTGTCCGGGTCCTATCTGCTTCTGATGAGCATGAGCCGACTCGAATTGCCTCTTCGAGTGGCACTTATGTTAACATGTTCGATAGGTACTTTGTGATCACTACTATGCACGGAATAATCGGAACGTGCGAGAACACCAGAATACTTGTCGGTCAGACTATGCACCCTTGTGGAAGATTTATCGAGCTAAACAAAGCATCGGATTACGCATTAATTGAAGTGTACGAGATCAGTGACAGGGAACCGATAAAGATACCGAGAATGGTACCGACAACAAAGCATGACTGGATAGACTCTCTTGCGATTATGAACAAAACAGTATATACTGGCTTTCCAAACGGGATTGGTCCCCTGACAATCGATGGTAAAATCTCAGGACATACAGGAGGAGATTTCATATACCTATTGTCTTATGCTTGGTCTGGCTCCTCTGGCTCTGGCGTCTTTTCGAGAGATGGAAAATATATAGGATATGTGATCGCTATTGATGTCGGGGCTAGCATTTATGGAGGCAACCAAATTTTGGAAAACATAGTATTAGTTGTCCCATCCTTCAAGATCAACTGGGCTTCCGCCCTTGAGTATGATACTGCGCTGCCGCTGAGAGAAGAAGAAACTAATTAGTTTATATTAACCAACTTCAATCACGGGATTCGCTCATGCAAAAAAAAGATAATGACTGCAAATATGATGGCATATTATGCACTTTGAACAAGATAGAAGAGAAAATAGCCAAACTCCAAGAAGGGGTTATAAAGTTAAGGCTTAAGCTTTCTTCATACGATGATAAGATTATCGAGAAAGATAAGATAGAACACGAAACAGAAGGTGAAATATGAATTCCGAAAAGAAGGAAGGAGAGAGCCGAGAGATCTCCATAGAGCCAGACGACTTGAAGCCGAAGAGACCAAGTAACAGGGCACCGGAAGGTATAAGAACATTCACAGTGTGCCGGCAGCACGACGAAACCGGAGTCTCTGGTGATGGTGTTGTAATAGAAGGAGTTAGCTTTGCCACAGGGCACACAGTGATTCACTGGCTAACTCCATCGCCTCGCGGTTCGATCGCGTTTTTTGATGCGTTTGACGATTTTTTAAAAATACACATAAAGCCTCACCCAACTAACAAAACGATTATTACGTTTGAAGATGGTGAGCAAGTAATTTATGAGGGAGGATAAAGATGGCAAACAAGAGAGAGGAAACATCGAATGAGCCATATCAGGCTAACGTCAAGAAGGGCTACGTTAAAGACAGAAACCAATACTTGAAGGGTGGTCCTATATCAACAAGTGCGGGAGGTTCTCCGTATACCAAGAAGCCGCCAAGTAGTCGAGCGCTCAGTGCTCCACCTATAGGCGAAGAAGTTGATCCTGAGAGCTTCGCGAAGAAGCCGAATTTAAATAGCAAATTCTGGACAGATAACCAACTTTGTCGTAAGGCAGCCAGAAGGCTATCTAAGATTGCCGACGACTTTATTGAAGATCTGGATGTGTCGGTACCGGTTGAAGAGGTAAGGTTTACCGGCTCCTTGGCAAACTATAATTGGTCTAAGTATTCGGACATTGATCTGCATATCGTCGTAGACTTCTCAAAAATCGATGAGGACACCGAACTAGTTAAGTCTTTTTTTGATGCAGCTAGGCTACGCTGGAACGACCTACACGACATAAAGATCCACGGATACGAGGTAGAGTTGTATGTAGAGAATGTGAGCGACGTTCACAGATCCTCTGGCATCTACTCCCTGACTGATCAGGAGTGGATCACTGAGCCGAATCCGGAGAGCGTTGATATTGATTATCGCTTGGCAAGAAGAAAGAGTAATGATATAGAGACTCAGATAAACCTAATCAAGCATATAATAAATAGGGGAAAATACCAGACAGCATTAAACAACATTGATCGGGTCAAGGGTAAAATAAGAAACCTACGAAAAGCAGGGTTAGACAGCCCACAGCAAGAATATTCTCCAGAAAACATTGCATTCAAGATCTTACGCAGAGAAGATGCTTTGCGGCGTCTAGCTGACATGAAGCTATCAGCTTATGATAACCTTATGAGCACAATGTGAAGTTTGAAACGATAATAGAGGGTTCAAAAATATTCCCAGGCGAATACTTACTTTACGAGCCATCGATGGCTATTGTTGTATGCGGAGCCTTCAACAGAAAAGAGAACTTTATCAGATGCCTGGGGAACGGAAAGATTATCAAAGATTCAATTGATAAGTTTAAAAAAATCAAACTATCAGTTGCAGAGCAAAAAGAACGAAAGTACACAAGATGCAAAGGTTGTTCCGATAAGTGAAAAGAAAAAAAGGATAGTACGATGAGCAATAACAAAAAAGAGTTACAAAAAGTGGTTGACTTCTGCCGAATCCAGTTGCAGATTCTGGACATCAGAGAAGATAAGCTAAGGAAAGAGATATTTGACTGTAAGGTGCAGAAAGAGTTTCTGACGGAGACTTTAGCTGCTGTCTCGACTCAGAACAAGCAGCAGGAGTAAAGATGTTAAGCAAATCGAAGCATTTTTTCTCGGTCGGACCCTTTCACGAGTCCGCTGCTAAATGTGAGCAGTTTTTAAATAATCTGCAAGGGTTAGCTTTATATATGGAGACAATCGAGCAGCTGATCTTACTCAAGGATAAAGAGTCTGTCGCGGAATCCAAAGAAGAAGCCGCTATAATACGATCACAAATTGAGTTTACTGAGGCGATTATCTCCTTGGCTAATCAAAATTTAATCTTGAATATAACTGAGACTAACGCGAACAACTGATGACTAAAATTTATACCTATTGCTTGTTTGACAAGTTTGATCACTTCTTAGGGGTCTATTCTTCTTTGAGGGCAGTGCATCGAGACGCGATCGCGATTTGCAACCAGGGCACTTCGTCGGTCTATATGATAATAGACGATAAGGCGCATGCTTGTTCGCTGACTGCTCTCCGCAATGCGTTCAAGGGAAAGCAAGATTATCAGATAAAGTACCAGAGCAACGTCCAATTTATAAAGATTTTCAAAACCAAATTAAAGGAATAAGATGTATTATATTGTGTATGGAATTTCTGACTGCCCCTCGTGCCTTCGTGCCTGCGCAGACTTGATGGAGCAAGGATGTCAGTATGTGTTTGTGAACTGTGATTTTTCTAAAGACTATCGAGAAGAGATAAAGAGCCGACTTATCTGGCCAACATTTCCAATTATTATTGAGCACAGTGGCGAACAAAACAACCTAATTGGTGGTCAGGATCAACTAAAAGGTAGGCTAGCACACTTTTAGCAATGCCGAGCCCATAGTTATAATGTGGATAAGATTACTAAAGGCTCCTTTATTCGATGGATTGTTGGACACAGCGTCTATGCCGCATGCGAGGAAAGTGTTGTTGGGTCAGTCCCGATATACAATTATGGAATCGTGTTGCAGGTGTCCAACTTAGAGCCAGTAGCCCTGGTAGCCCATTGCGAGAGCAAGAGTTCTGGAGATCCTTTGATTATCTTACATACCCACGAAGACGATATCGAAATATTAAGCAGAGGTTTCAAAGATGACGAGTAAGCATTTTTCAGGTGAGAAGGCGGAAAGAGAGGAGGCAGTAAAGCAGCTGATGATACATGCCGCTAACGAGTTCGATGGCAGGTTTACTGCTAGATTTGAAAATGATGATGGCGGATCTCATATCGTTTTGGTGATAGAAGTAGAGGAACCCTCTCTTGGGCTCGATCCTCTTCTCATGAAAGCTTTGTTTTCTATCAAGTGGATGGGGTGGCGTTATATGATTGTAAAAGTACCGCCGGGATATGTCGATGCTATTATGAACGCGAAGAAGTACGACGACTGAACATCTTCTTGACCAAAAAGATCTTGGATAGTTTTGTTAGCTGTGGTATAGTAAGACATACTAAGAAAAGGAAAGCACAGCAATGCCAAAAGTCGATACAGGAGATTTAGTGTGTCTATACCGCCGGCGCAAGAAGGGCTTGGGGATAGTCGTAGAGCGGATTGATGACATACGTGAGATCATAAAACTGGAAGATCCTATCATCGATGTGATGCGAAAAGTAAAATCTCTATCATATTTTGATAGAGTGAATTACATAGAACGTATTACGAAGAATAGCGCAGATCCTGGCATGACCTCTGTGTTTTTTGCCTTTAATGCGCAAACATGGTGCAAGAAGCCCAAGTACAAATTTGTTAGAGTCAAATGGTTCAAGCTGCCATCAGCATACGAGAGCGCTCAGCTATCCGAAGACGATAACTGGTGCCCCGAAGACTGGCTAAAAAAGATCTATAGCGGACAAGACACGAAAGTCAAATAAAAAACTGCTTGACTATTGTGTATGCAGGTGATATTATGATACAACATAGTATAGGAGTACTTAATGATGAGTAAACAATTTGAAGTAGGGCAAGTGAAGGCTTGGCTCGATCAGGGACCGGCGCTGTTAATGGGAATATGTGAAGTTGAGGCTGAGTCTGTCGCTATCGGTGCAAAGGTAGATAAAATGGAGACAGAGCAAGGCTGGGTGATCAAGTTGTTGGAGACCGGTGAGATCCTGACGGTGCATGAGAATACGCTCCACAATGGCGAAAAGAATGTCAGGCTAACTTAACTTCAAATTGACAAGATTGGGGTTGACTTTCTCTCTCGCATGTGGGATAATGTATACATCAACTAAGGAAGCGAATACATGATGCTGCTGCTAGCAATCTTCAAAAACCAACCAGAACAGCCACAGTGCGTGATCGATCAGTGTGAGGATGGGGTTTGCATAGTTGAGACGCCAGAGGGCACAGTCGAGATAGCTAAGAAGTCTACCTATAAGGAGGGGGTGTCTATTACTTGCCCTATCTGGCTTATAGAGCCAACTTGAGTTGAACGTACAAGGAGAACGAAGAATGATCAATATCTTAGGCAAGGTGCCATCAAATATCGGAGTGGCAGTTAGCGGCGGCATCGATTCGATGGCTATGCTTGACTTCCTTCGACGCGGCAATCATAAGATCACAGCACTACACTACAATCACGGCACTGGGCAATATGCTGACGATGCTGAGAAGTTAGTGCGTGATTATTGTACGAAGAATGGCATCTCTTTGATCCTCGGTCGCAACGAAGAAGATATGCCCGCTGGGGTTTCGCGTGAAAACTGGTGGAGAGGCAAGCGATATGAATTCTTCGAAGAATCATATGAGGGGCAGATCGCCATGGCACACCACCTTGATGATTGCGTAGAAGGATGGATCTTCTCAAGCTTAAATGGTAAAGGGCGACTCATCCCGCATAAGCGCGATCAGTTTATACGACCTTTCCTTACGACTGAGAAGAGTGAGTTTACCCTTTGGTGTGTCCGCAAGGGTGTGCCTACTATTGATGACCCTAGCAATAGCGATACGCGATATCGGAGAAATTATATTAGGCACGTATTGATGCCGCATGCAATAGAAGTCAATCCGGGCATCAAGAAAACAGTACGCAAACTTCTGTTGAAAGCGATGGAGAAATAAATCGACAGAGGCAGCAAAAGAACCTTGACAACTCAGAAGTAGTGTAGTATAATCTAGATAAGCTCAAAGAAGAAAGAAGCACTTCACCAGAACAGAAAAACTTAAAATGTTAATGTCCCGTAGCTCAATTGGTTAGAGCGTCGGTCTCATAAACCGCAGGTTCTCGGTTCAAGTCCGAGCGGGACAACCATTAAAGCCGCTGGCACACCGGTTAATGTGTGCCACCCTCCTCGCTCCCCTCATAGAGAGAACTGAGTATGAAAATATATAGACACTTCGCCGAGAACGAGACTCTAAGGTACACATTCTTATATACCTTCACTCCCGGCAGAGAAGAAGTGATCCAAAAACTCAAGTCGATCGAAGGAGAAGGTATCATAATCTTTGACACCTTTCCAGAAATAAACTCAGAGACAGTAGAACTAGAAGAAATTCTATCAGTTGTAACACAATCAGGACAAGAAATGTTTATCCCAGCCGGAATCGAAGTAGAGTTTGTTGATGTATCGCGGGTGCTCTTTGGTTGCAACGAGCCCCCTCTAGAGAGTTGAAGACAATGACCGATACAGAGATCTCAGAGATCAAATCTCATACCAATAACAACGCCCAGAAGTGGAATGTCCTCATAGCTCAGCAAGATCGAACCAAATTGCTAGCTGAAGTCGATAGACTGAGGGAGAAACTTAAGAGTTATAATGAAGATATCTAAGGCACGAGTCGCATACGTGTTTTCTTTTATGTTCCTTATTTTGTTTTTTAAAGTTGCAGGAATAATATGAAGCACTCACGCCGCCGCATCAAGAAGATGGTTTTGTTGCCTTTGGCAGCAACCTGCTGCATCGGACTTGCGATCTCTGTTGTCTACTTATCATTTCGTGCCGGTCGCGTAGCTGTCGACAACCCAATACACGATGAATAAAAAGCCTTGACAGGCAACATCTCTTTCTGCTATAATAGTATAACATTAGAGACAAACAAATAAACCGAGAGAAGAATAATATAATGAGTGCATTATCCCAAGAGTGGTTTAGCCGAGCAGCAAAAGCCTACGCGATGTATTTCGCAGGTGCCCTTATCTTTGTGTCAGGTGCATGGATGGTTGGAGATTATCGATCGAGTAAGATTATCAACGAAGCAACAGAAGCGAGGCTGCAAAACGAGTATCAATCTGCGGCTATCTACACTGCTCGCCTTGAAAACATTGAGGGTCGTATTGCCTTGACTGAACGAAAGGCTTATCTAACATCAGGGAAGTCTTGCATCCTGAATGAAGAAGTATTGAATGATGAGTCACTAGCCATTCAGATGACCCGAGCATGTTTACGCGCATATGCAATGCAAGCTGTCGAAAACAAGTAGATAAGCAATATTAAAGCCGCTGGCACACCGGTTAAAGTGTGCCACCCTTTGGGACGTTAGCTCAGTTGGTAGAGCACTGGACTTTTAATCCATTGGTCTCGGGTTCGAGCCCCGAACGTCCCACCATTTTTGAAGAACAACCAGCAAACAATGAAAAAGAGAGGATAACAATGGCAACTATCGGAGCAGGCATGTTATGCGTCGTGATTGGGATTGTGGCAGTAAGCACGGTCTTTCAGTAGACAAAGAGTCAAAATTAATGAGAGAAGAAAATATGATCTATACAGTGATCTGGCAAGATAAGAACAAGGAGCTACAAGCAACTAAGTTTGTCGGGTCGATTGATAAGCGAAAAGCCTGGGAAGATATAGGAAAGTCGATCACTGCTCAGCAAGGGTTGGTGCTGTCCATGGTGACGGGAGACCATCCGGCTTACTTCGCAAGTAGCTTTACGGATGATTCTGTTTGATTTAGTTCTTGACAAACCCCACTCTTTTGTTCTATAATAAGAGAGTGGTTTAAGCGCCCTTAGCTCAGCTGGATAGAGCATCCGCCTTCTAAGCGGAATGTCACTGGTTCGAATCCAGTAGGGCGTACCATTTAAAACTACCGACGCCTCCCGGTTATAATAGGAGGTTGCACTTGACTTTTGCTCTTGCTTATGGGATAATATATACATGATGAGGCTGCACAACAAACTATGAATATCTTATGAAGCCATTATTTATGTGGGCTGGCGGAAAGAACAAAATGATTTCCAAATACACAGCCGCAGATGCCCTACCCTCCACATTTAGCAGCTACGTCGAACCCTTTATGGGCGGCGGCGCAATGTTTATTTGGGCTCATGATAAAAATCCAAAGGCGGATCTTATTATCAATGATTTGAATGCTGGAATCATGTCGATCTACACAGCAATCAAAAACGATGTTCAGGTATTCACTGAGCACATGGATAAGATGTCAGCCGAGTATCTGCCTTTGGAGAAGGGGGAAACAAGCAAGGCGATAGAGAAGGAGTTAGAAAAAGATTGGAAACAACTGTATGATTTAAGCCCTTGCCGTCGATATTATTATTATCGTTTGAGAGACCTGCATGCTTTTAAATATCAAAACTGGGATGCCACAAAAGAAGCAGCAGTATTATATTTTCTCATGAAGACCGGCTTTAACGGTATCTGGCAGGTAAATAAGAATACCAACGGCAGGTTTGGAACCCCAAGCGGACTATTGAACCAAAAGGATAAGGTTTATGATCGAGATAATGTAATGAAGTGGCACAGCGCGTTGCAGCAGTGTACCTTGCTAACCGGCGATTTTGGGGATGTTCTCCCACATATTCAGAGCGGTTCTTTTGTCTTTCTGGATCCGCCTTATCGCGGCTCATTCACTCAATACGGCGTTGACTTTGACGATAAGATCCAACAGAGGGTAATTGATTTGCTAAACGACTCCAAGACATTAGGTGCTTACACACTTATGTCTAATCGTGAGGTAGGCGATGGATTCTTTGAGGAACGCAAGGGCAACAATGCTTTGCTAAAATTTGATGTTACTTATACCGCTGGTCGGCGAAAGAAGAACGAGAATGGAACACACAGCGCAAAGAAGGCAGTCGAGATCTTAATGATAGGAGATCCGACCGCGAAGGTTTAGTAATCACATGAAGAACAAAGTATTTTTAGATGTTAGCGGGCGCGAGGAGTTCATAGATAACGATGTCCCTGGTAGCATAAACATTCCCCACTATATGATCATGGACAATCTTGAAAAGATACCAGCAGATAGCGAAATACTAGTCTACTGCGTATCAGGACGAAGAAGCAATATTATCTCAAAAGTATTAGAAAAGCTAGGTTACAACGTCAAAGACATAAAGACGGCAAGTGCAGCTAAGATCTTAATGCAAGGCAAAGAAGGATCTACCGAACAACTCGACGAACATGACTTGACATCTACTTGACAAAACTAGCTTGACTTTCTTCTGCGCTTGTGAGATAATGTATACATGATGAAGAAAGAGCAACTAAATGGAGAGAGAGCAAAGGTGAAAGTCGGTGATCTGGTGGAGTATACCAATAAGGATTCACCACTGGGTCGTTATAGATCAACCGGTATTGTTATTGCCCAACAAGAGCGTGCCTTTGGTACTGTTGTTTACTGGGGCGCACAGAAAGAGTGTACAAATGAAGAGCAAAAATACTTGAAGGTGGTAAATGAAAGTCGGTGATCTGGTAAGGGTCTGCTCTCGCAACTACCCCCGTTACAAAGAAGGGACATGCGGGATCCTGATGAGAGAGAGAAACCCACAAAGATGGTCTGTTTTTATCAGCGGGCGCATGCACCCCTATGCTATTGATGAAATCTATATAGACCTACTTGATAAGTGGCTGGAGAACGAAGAATGAAAGTACAGCAAATAAATCCTGATCCGGAACATGGACCGCCGGCGCATCGCCCAAATCAAAGAGTTGAGTGCGCAGATGGCTTTAGCATGAGCGTGCAAGCAAGTTCATTCAATTACAGTCACCCGCGAAGAGATCGAGCGCCTTCATACTCGCAAGTCGAAGTAGGCATGCCATCTTCCCCGGAGCCCTTACTAACACAATACGCAGAAAATTCCCTTGATCTGACAAATACGGTGTACCCATATGTCCCTAGGCAAGTTATAGTAGATGTCATTTGCAAACACGGCGGTATCATAGGTGGACAATTACCAGCGGGCATCCCTTATCTAAGGTATAATGATTGATAGGGCTTGACCCGAACTGATCGCGCTTTTTTTTCGACCTATATTTTTTCTTATCTTAAAGCGCAACCCAACGCAAACCACCAACAAAAGCACGGAATATGATGAAAATAGGAGATTTAGTTAAGCTAAAGTCAAAGCACACACACCCTAACTCCGATATAAAAGATTGCGGGATTGTTTGTCGAGTATACGAGTCCCTAACCTTGAATAAGGAAAATCTATGCGCTAAAGGTGAAATTCGCCTGTATGCAGAGGTATATCGATTAGGGCAAAGCAAGCAGGATGCTTTGATCCACAAATACCTAAATCACGTATGGGTGGGCATGCGCCTCAAGCCGGCTAAGCTAGGGTATTTGCAAGATGAGCTAGAAGTCATTAGCGCCGCTTAGCTCCGCGCTAGCTCGGCTATATCATACGCGAAAAATAAAAAGGATGCACCCGATGCAAACGGTAATTGTAATCGACACAGATGATCCTCAAGGCATTATCGACACCATTGCAATATTACATAATCTTGATGAAATAGCCGGCTCTAGCGCTCATAGCATGCGTTATAATAAAGTTGAGCTAACTAATCTGCTTTGTCGGTTCTCGGCTGAGGCGCGAGAAGCAAGTGTTGGGGTGCGATCGCGTGGTGGTCCGACGACGCTATCTTTTTGTAAATCATATGTCAGAAAGCTCTTTGCCGAACACGATTGAATCTTGCTTGCAAGCTTGCGTCAATTGACATCCACTTGACAAAATAAGCTTGACTCACGCGCGAACATTGTGGTATACTTACTAAGTAAGGTAGAGAGAAGCGTAACGGCGTAAAGCCAACCCAACGGAGAAAGTGAAGAATGAAGAACGAAGATTTGGTTAAGGCATGGGCTGCCGGGAAAAATGCGGGCAAGAAAGGTAAGGGTCTTTCCTGTGAAGGAGGGGCGTTGTTTTCCTATCATCTTAAGATTGGGCATCGCGCACCAAATGGAAGCACGATCGTCGCTGATTTCACCAGCAGCAGCGGCAACTATATTAGTCAAACCACTTCCTGCCATGTCGGCTTGGCTGCGCGCATTGCTGACGACATCATGTGTCCGGAGGCTTGGCGTGTGACTGTTGATCGCGATTCGGGATCAGATTGGGCTTATAATAACAGCCCCAAGCGCCGCTAATGGATCGCACCAATAACAAGGATTCTGATAATGTTGTTGATCTTGGCGCATTTCGGCGACAGCGAGAAGAAGAAGAGCAAGCCAAAGCTCAGGATCTCGCCGATGCGCAGGAAGCAGCTGCCTTTGAGGAGCTAGAACACCTTGAAGAGTTGCTAGAGCGAGTTGTTACAGAGATGGCTGATGTATATTTTCGTGACAATCCGGATCAGTCTGAGCAAGGCTATTACCCTCTAGATATAGGCAATGACTTTTACTTTCATGAAGCTGGATATAACGAAGATGGTTATTATGAGAGATCTTGGCAATATGATCCCTGGACGGAAGCAACAAAAGATTTAATCGATAAAGAAAACGAAGAAAACGATGAGGATTTTTAAAAAGGGAGATTTTGTTAGGATTAAAGATAATACCCACCACCCTAACATGCCGGCTAGTCGTATGGGGCATTTGATGACCCAAGAGCCATCATCGATGGCATCATGGCTCTCGGAATATGGGAGTGCTGATCATAGGCTACTACAGCAAAATACAGTTTCAGAGATTTGGAATATTCACATGACAAACGGGCGCAGCCTTAAAATTCATCAAATGTTTTTAGAGCACGTGGAATGAAACGTTACAGTTCTCAGGGTCCTCGCGTTGGTGATTTGGTTATGCGTTTTCGTGATATTGATCTTCTGACTCAGAACCAGCTAGAGCTTAGCCTTTCTGATCAACCAAAGCACCAGCGCATATTTGGAATTGTGTTGAAGCTATCGACGTGCGGTCTTGGTGAAACTATGAGCTTAGTCTATTGGAATTCCTGCGAAGCTGCCCTATCGCGGGGTCTCGGATCCAGGCGCGAGATATGGGAGCATACAGAAGATCTTGCAGTTGTCAGCGATAACGTTGACATTCTCAAGAGAACGCTTGACTTCTTCTAGCGCTTATGAGATAATATATATATGATGTCGAGCCCGATTAAAAAACTGGAAAGCTTTCAAGCCGCGCCTCAGTCGCTTAAAGCGCTGATTATCGCAGCTGCAATTGCTAGCGGTTGTCTTGTCTTGGCAGTAACTGACTGGATCTCCTCGCTCTTCCCGCCAAGCTTATGGGACTGCGTTATCTGATGGATAGGAGGATCTTAAGCTTCATTATTGAAACCGTTGTCAAAGTCCTGACGATTCTTTTTGGTTTCATTATGTTTCTAGCTTTTATCCTTCCAGTTATTGAAAAGTTTGCAAGCTTCTTGACCTCTACTTGACAAAACTAGCTTGACTTTCTTCTGCGCTTGTGAGATAATGTATACATGATGAGAGAACAACTGACAAAGATTCTAGCAGATCACAAAGTCTGGGTAGACTCAGATGAACAGAGCGGGAAGAGGGCAGACCTCAACGGTGCAGACCTCAGCTATGCAGACCTCAGCTATGCAAACCTCCGCTGTGCCTACCTCAGCGGTGCAAACCTCAGCCGATCAGACCTCCACGGTGCAGACCTCACCGGTGCAGACCTCAACGGTGCCCACCTCAACGGTGCCCACCTCAACGGTGCAGACCTCAGCGGTGCAGACCTCCACTATGCTGACCTCACAGGAGCACATTTCGAACTAGAGTTTAAATCAGTCAACAACTTCAGTAATACAATCTTCTCAAAGGCAGCAATCCCTTGGGTGATCTTAAATCCGCAGTGGTCTAAGTGGGCTGACACAGTAACGTTTGTCTGAGCCTTAGAAATATAACAGGAGCAATAACAGTGCTAACACCTTATCAAATCAACGAAAAGCAAACAGCAACACCCATAGAAGTGATCCAGATTCGAATGGAGAATCTATTAACTATGATGGTGCTTTACGATGAGACTGCTAACGATCCTAGTCTTCGCGATTCGCATGCTCTCTTATTCGCAACAATGTGTACACCGGCGGAAGCATGATCATATAACAACTAACTTTTGTCAGGTCTTCCGTCGCATATTATATATTTACGTGGATTCAGTGCCTTAAACGAATTCACGAATAAAGCTGGTTATACATTAATTTAATATATCCAAATACGCTTTATTTAAACCCGATTAACTTAACCTTAACATATGTTTTTCGGGAGTTAACGCAAGGCTGGCGTGTGGGTGTTCGCGGCAAGGACGGCGACCCCGATGGAAGCCCTGACATTTTCTTTACAATCGCATGCTTGACTTTTTCTCTCGCATGTGAGATAATACTTTAGTACTTTGGAGGTATAGGAATGAGAGAAGAACGGTGCTGGCTTAACATTAACCTTGAGCTAAACGATGAAGAATTTGCCATAATCCTGAGTCTGATCGGCGATCGCTGCCTTGCAATAGAGGCGATCGCGCGAAGCGGTCGACTTTCACCTGTCGAGATCGATGAGCTAGGATTATTGTCCAGTCTGGATATGCAAATGCGATCGCTTGGTGCGCGCAATCCATCACTGCTAGCAGCTGACAGGCTCAAGCCAGAGCCCGAACAGGAAGGAGCTATAGAGATTATTAATACTTTTGTTGGATTCGAAGCAGCTGCGCAAATGAGCGCAAAAAGTCAGACAAAGCCAGACGAGAACAGTTCTAAGGCTGCCGATCGTCGGGCTGAACGGATGATGCGTGGCACGATTCCCGCGCCTATTGCTAACGATCCGGTTGAATGGTAGAAAAGGAACAAAACGTTGAATAACAAAACCTGCAAGCATTGCACCGCAACATTTAACCTTGACGGACACTATAAGCAGCAAGTCGGAGGAAAGATAAACGAATGCCCTTCCTGCGTTGAAGAGTTAGGAACTGAGACAGCTGTTAAGTATCTCGGTCTGACTTCCGGCGAGGGTAAGACTGCTGCGATCTCTATCGTCGCCTTTGAATCCAAAGAGGATCGCCGAGCCTACGCCTCAGCCTGGAAGGACAATACCGGACACAATGGAGGGTATGGCGGTCATTTGTCAAGCTCAAACAGCCCCCTTAGCGGTCGACCAATGCGCCATGTTGCATTCAACGCCGGCAACCCGAACGCGAAGGGCAAGGCTTAGGATCCTGCGTCGGATATCGCGATATATCAGGTTCAAGGCTGATTATTTTTCCTTGACAATCCCTTGACAGAACCCGCTTGACTTTCTCTCTCGCATGTGGGATAATGTATACATCAACTAAGGAAAGAAACGAATGTCTTGGAATGGAACAGTCAAATGCAGCTACTGTTATAAGCAAGGTCACAACTCTCGCAGCTGTGCGCAGTTAACCGAGCAAATTAAAACAAAGTACGAACGCTATTCTCTTCTAGCCGCTGACTACCGTCGTCAACTTTTGGAAGATGCCGACACACCTTCACTTAGTGAATTCCGGCGCAAGGATTTAACGCGATCGCTAGAGAGCATGGAATATAATGCTGAGCTTAACCGACTCAAGTATTCGACTCGCGCCTACATCGATTTAGCTACCGGCTTGGACCTCGACAAAAAGGCGGCTAAGGCTGCAAGCGCTAGCCAACGCAAGTGCGGTTATTGTAGAACGTCCGGACATACGCGCAGGAACTGCAAGAACCTTGCTAATGATTATAAACTGTTTACGATCCAGACTCGCAAATTGCGCGCGAAGCAAGAAGCTCGAATCAATGAACTAGGGATCGGCGTCGGATCTTTAGTTGTGCAGACAAAAATGGGTTACGATAAAAACGATAGGTGGGGAGAACAGCGCTTTGTTGGTTTGGTCACTGAAATTAACCTGTCAGGGATTCAAGCAGGGCAAGGAGTCAATAACGACAACGGCGTTTATACCATTATTTGCAAATCGATCAGTCAACTTAAGGGCGAAACTAGTTCATTCAGGCGATCTCAAATGTCTAATCTGAGTATGCAATGTGTTGAGCGCAAACGTTGGCAAGTAGAGATCGTCCCATCTCATGCAAAGGTTGTGACTTCTAATCTAA